>Ga0137308_100045_pt1 | contig 204115 bp, 205 predicted proteins | sample Inofrocosms_June_FD_97181 | JGI IMG/M metagenome (GOLD analysis project Ga0137308, IMG submission 97181) | Mouse cecal microbial communities from Vienna, Austria - N-Acetylneuraminic and N-Acetylglucosamine D2O microcosms_June | ecosystem: Host-associated > Mammals > Digestive system > Large... | reverse complement strand
AAGCAGATACGCTCATGTCTTTTGCAGGAAGCGGCTGCATTATGTATTCTGCCGATCTTAATTGGGAATTTGTTCGGCATTCTAATGAGTATGGGATTGATGCATATGGCGAATGATTTACTGGGGAGTGATGTGGCAGGCAGGCATGAAGCAGTCTTTGGCTATCATCCGTTAGTTTTAGCGGCGACACTTCTTTTGACAGTGGTGACAATATGGATTTCCGCATGGATGCCAGCCAGAAAATTAAGCAGACTGACGCCGCTTGAAGCGATAAAAAATACAGGCGAATTACAGTTAAAGCGTAAGAAAAAATCTCCGCTGCTTACCTGCCTTTTTGGATTGGAAGGAGAATTGGCAGGCGGAGCATTGAAAGCACAGAAAAGAGCCTTACGGACAGCATCGCTCAGTCTGATATTCTCTTTTCTTGCCTTTACCCTTATGCAGTCCTTTTTTGCACTTTCAGGAATCAGCACAAGGGAAACTTATTTTGAACGTTATCAGGGTGTTTGGGACATTATGGTTACAGTAAAGGATACGGATGTGGATTCTTTTAGTGAGGCACAAAAATTGCAGGAGATTTCCGGAATAAGAAGTGTCATTGTATATCAGAAAGCAATGGCAAAAAGAATCATTGCAGAGGATGAAATAAGCGAAGATATGAAGTCTTTTGGCGGTTTTGCCGTAGCCGGGGATAATTATGCGAGGAAGACGGAGGGGGGATGGCTTGTAAATGTTCCCATTGTCATACTGGATGATACGAGCTTTTTAGCGTACTGTGAACAGGTTGGTATCACACCGAGGCTTGACGGAGCAGTGATATGGAACCAGATACGCGATGTTACAAATCCGGATTTCAGGCATCCACAATATATGCCCTATGTGAAAGGGGAAAATGCGGTAAGCATTTTAAGACAGTACGGCAGGGAAGAATTGTCGGCAGAGATTCCTGTTTTGTCCTATACGGAGAAAGTGCCTGTTTTAAGGGAGGAATACGCAACGCTTGATTATTATGAACTGGTGCATTTTATTCCGGTATCTTTGTGGAAAGAAATCAAGGAACAGATTGGAGGCAGTGAGGAAGATACCTATATCTGTATGCTTGGCAGGGAAAATGTGACATTAGAGGAATTGGATGCTTTGCAGGGGCAGGTGGAAAGCCTTATTGCGGGAAACTATAAGGTAGAAAGTGAGAACCGTATTCAGGAAGTAGAAGCGAACGATAAACAGATACAAGGGATGATGACAATATTTGGCGGCTTCTGTGTCCTGCTTGCAATTATCGGCATTGGAAATGTATTTTCTAATACGCTGGGCTTTGTCCGCCAGAGAAAAAGGGAATTTGCAAGGTATATGTCTATTGGAATGACACAGGGGGAAATCAAAAAAATGTTCTGCGTAGAAGCACTTACCATTGCGGGGCGTCCGATTTTAATTACTCTTCCTTTGGCAGTTGTTGCAGTAGGGTATATGCTGAAAACGAGCTATGTTGAAGTGGGAACCTTTCTTGCCGAAGCGCCAATCATTCCTATTATGATTTTTATGCTGGCTATTTGGGGAACTGTGGCATTTGCGTATTATCTTGGTTGGCGTAATATACGCAAAATCAATTTAGCTGAGGTTTTACGGGATGATACAATGATGTAAATGATGAACAGATTATGAAAAAGACAGAATGGATACGTTGCCCTGTTTGTGGAAAAAAACAAGGGAGAAAATTAGAGAGGATACAGTTTTGCTGAACTTTCCACTCTACTGTCCAAAGTGTAGATATCATCAAAGAGCCAGACGCATAGACGCAGATGCCGATGAACGATATTGCAATTTGTATGTTCGTATGCTATAATTTTTGCGTTGCGTAGAGACGTTAGTCAGGATAAAGAATAAGGAAGGTACAATATGAAAAAAATTAGAAGTCTGATAATGAGTATATTATGTATGAGTATGCTGTTGTTTTTTAATACAGTTACCGACATAGAGGCAGCGGAATTAAAGGATGGGGCGATAGAAAATCTGTTTATTGACACAAGGCCGGATTATACCATTTTTGTGAACAGGGCTCTAAACTGTATTTCGATTGTGCAGCAGGAGGCGGATGGCACCGTGACACCTGTCAAGACGATGGTCTGTTCCTGCGGCAGAGAAGGACATGAAACCCCGGAGGGGATTTTCCAGACCTCCGATTATTATGACTGGCGGCTGATGGTGGATGGCACTTACGGCAGATACGCAGTGCGGTTTAACGGAAAAATTTTGTTCCATTCGGTGCCTTACACGGAGACATCCCCGGATACGCTGGAGTGGGAAGAGTACAATTTGCTGGGAGAAAACGCATCCTTAGGCTGTGTCAGATTGTCCGTCATGGATGCCAAATGGATATATGATAATTGCAAACCGGGCACGGCGGTGGTGGTATACTCTGACAGCGAGACGGCGGGATTGTTAGAAAAACCCGATGCCATCAAAATACCGGAGGACTCTCCCTGCAGAGGATGGGATCCCACGGATTTGGACATGTACAATCCATGGTTCGCTGCTGTAAATGAAACCAATCCCGCGCCGGTTATCGGAACGGTTGATGAATTTAACTATATGGAATATGCGGATACATACCCTGACCTATTGGCTGCTTTTGGGTACAATAGAGAAGTATTATATATGCACTATGTGCTCTATGGAATAAATGAAGGAAGAATTGCGACTTTTAACTGAAAGACTGATGTAGTGAGATACCCCGGACACAGAACTGCCGGGGTATTGAGTTTTCTTAGATTGTGTTTTCTGAAAGACGGGGTGGCATCATGATGATGGAGAAGGTCAGCCTGGGCCGGAGGAACTGCCAGAAGCGGCTGATCAATGAGCCTTCCGCCGCCGCCCTGACGGCCCACCGGGAGGATGGGGAAGAGCGCGTTTGGCTGGTGTTTGACTTCGGTGGCGGAACATTGGATATATCTATAGTTGACTGCTTTGAGAACATTGTGGAAATTACCACCATTGCGGGGGACAACCATCTGGGCGGAACGGATTTTGACCGGGAGATAGCCTTTGCGTTCTGCGGGGAAAAGGGGATGGACTGGGATAAGCTAAACAGGAGGCAGCAAGCGAACCTGCTGCTGGAGAGCAAAAGACGGCACGGATCATCTATACCAGTGGGATGGGACGGAGTTTAAGCTGGAGGCAGAGGAATAAGAAAAAGTAAATGATAGTTTCCAGGGATCGATGGAATATCCGGTTCATACAGGCACGGAGAAAGGCATATAATGGGGTATATCTTCATAATGCGGAAGGAAACCTATTTATGCCGGAAGGAACAGCGATTTATGTAGTACAGAGAGGAGATACGGTGGACAGCATCGCCGAGGGCTATGGGGTGAGCGTCGAGACCATTATTCGGAACAACCAGATAGTCTATCCATATGAGCTTGCCTTGGGGCAGGCTCTTTTTATTGACCTGGGGACAAGGCAGCCGTACCGCTCCCTGCGGTCCACAGGCTATGCCTATCCTTATATCAACGAGACGGTGCTGGCGGATACATTGCCCTATCTGTCGGAGCTGGCTATCTTTTCCTATGGTTTTACCACGGCCGGAGAACTGCTGCCTCCCGCGCTGCCGGACGACTGGATGATTGCCATGGCGCTGCAAAATGGCACGGCACCCATCCTGACGCTGACACCCCTGGACGAACAGGGGCGGTTCAGCAATTATTTGATCCACAACGTGGTACAGAACCAGGAGGCAGTCAATCTGTTGATTGATAATTTGCTGACGGTGATGACGGAGAGGGGCTACCAGGGGGTGGATATTGACTTTGAGTATATTCTGGCGGAGGACCGGGATGCCTTCACTGATTTTGTGTGGCAGGTGGCGGAGCGTATGCGGGCAAACGGCTATCATACGTCCGTGGCCCTGGCGCCCAAGACCAGCGCCGACCAGAAGGGGGTCCTCTATGAGGGAAAGGATTACCGGGCGCTGGGGGCGGCGGCGGACCATGTGCTGTTGATGACCTATGAATGGGGTTATACATATGGTCCCCCCATGGCCGTGGCCCCCTTAAACCAGGTGCGCCGGGTGGTGGAGTACGCGGTGACGGAGATACCGCCCCAGAAGATTGATCTGGGTATCCCCAACTATGGCTATGACTGGCCCCTGCCTTTTGTTCGGGGGGAGACCATGGCCACCTCCATCGGCAACATCCAGGCGGTGCGCATTGCCATTGAACAGGATGCGCCGATCCAGTTTGCCGATGTGGCTCAGAGTCCTTTTTTCACCTATTTACAGGCTGGAAACAATGCTCCTCAATCAGGCGGCGGAAATACCATAGCAGTGCCGGAGGATATTGCGGTGGTTGAGCATGAGGTCTGGTTTGAGGATGTACGGAGCCTTCAGGGCAAGTTTGACCTGATCCGGGAATTTGAACTGGGGGGATGCGGTTACTGGCAGATCATGCGGTGGTTTGCGGCTAACTGGGAGCTGTTGTACAAGAATTTCTTTATTGAAAAGTAACGGAATGAAAACAATGGATTGCCTCAAAGGTGCAAAAACTGACCGTGTAATCAGGGCTGACATATGGGAGCATTTGTGGTAAAATATAGACTGAAACCCGTAAAGTCCCGGCGGCACAAAGCCCTCACGGGAGAGTATTCCCAGGAATAAGGATACGGAAAGGCGGCAGCACCATGAGAATGTACGATATTATTATGAAAAAGCGAAACGGCGGCAAATTGACCGCAGCGGAAATCCAGTATTTCATCGACGGCTATACCAGAGAAGAGATTCCGGATTATCAGGTATCGGCCCTGATGATGGCCGTATATTTCCGGGGAATGGATGAGGAGGAGACGCTGGCTCTGACCATGGCCATGGCGCACAGCGGGGATATGCTGGATCTGTCAGCCATCCAGGGGGTGAAGGTGGATAAACACAGCACCGGAGGCGTGGGGGATAAGACCTCCCTGGCCCTGGCCCCCATGGCGGCGGCCTGCGGCATCAGGATTGCCAAGATGAGCGGCAGAGGTTTGGGGCACACCGGGGGCACCATCGACAAGCTGGAGAGCTTTGCGGGCTTTTCCACGGGTATCAGCCGGGAGCATTTCATCCGGCAGGTCAACAGGATCGGCATCTCCATCATGGGACAGACGGCGGATCTGGCCCCCGCGGACAAAAAACTCTACGCCCTGCGGGATGTGACGGCCACCGTGGACAACATGTCTCTGATCGCCAGTTCCATCATGAGCAAGAAGCTGGCGGCGGGAGCGGATGCCATCGTGCTGGATGTAAAGACCGGCAGCGGCGCTTTCATGAAGACATTGGAGGACTCTCTGGCGCTGGCCCGGGAGATGGTGCGCATCGGCAACGGCGCCGGGCGGCACACCGTTGCGGTGGTGTCCGATATGGATCAGCCTCTGGGCAGGGCGGTGGGCAATGCCCTGGAGGTCAAAGAGGCCATAGATACCCTGCGGGGCCAGGGACCGGCGGATTTTGTGGAACTTTGCATGACCCTGGGCAGTCAGATGCTGATTGCCGGGGGCAGGGCCCGGGAGGAGGAGCAGGCCCGGGATATGCTGCAAAAAGCCATCACAAGCGGCGCCGCGCTGGAGAAGCTGGCGGAGTTTATAGAGGCCCAGGGCGGCGATCCGGCGGCGGTCCATGACACCGGCCTGCTGCCCCGTGCGTCCCATGTGGAGCCCATCCCGGCCAATACGGAAGGGTATATTCAAAACATCCGCTGTGACGAGATCGGCATCTGTTCCCTGCTGCTGGGAGGCGGACGGGAGACCAAGGAAAGCGAGATCGATTTGTCCGTGGGACTGGTGCTTTCCGCCAAGGCGGGAGACTATGTAAAAGCAGGAGACCCCTTGGCCTATATACACTACAACGACCCGGAGAAAGCGGCGGCGGCTAAAGAGCGCTTTTACCGGGCTTACACTCTGGGCCGGGAGAAACCCCAGGTTCCCGCGCTGATACATCGGATTTTGAAGCAGGCATAACGGGGAGGGCGGCATACCTCATTGAAAAGCTGCATATATTACAGGGAGAACAACCGGATTTATGCAAAATGTAGAGGTAAGCCATGAAGAAAAAGCAAGCGGAGGGGCCCAGCCGCAGGGAGGCGCTCATCGACTCTCTCTCCCTGCCCAAGGATATTCTGCTGGGGGCCCTGCGGGTGACTCTGACGGGCAGTCAGGAGGCGTGGGTGGAGAACTATAAGGGAATATTGGAATACACGGAGTGCCAGATCCTTCTACAGGGCAAAAACTGCCAGGTATGCTTTGAGGGACAGCGGCTGTCCATAGAATACTACACCAATGAGGACATGAAGATCAGCGGCTGTATCCGCTGCGTCAGATATCAGTAATTTGAGCGGGGAGGATCCATATGCTGGGAATACTGCAATTCCTCAAAGGGTATGTCAGAATGAAAATATGGGGTGTGTCCCCGGAACGTTTTTTGAATTTGTGCAGCAATAAAAATATTCTGTTGTGGGATATCCGCAAGGACGGGGACGTGTACACCATGTGTATCAGTCTCAGCGCATTTTTGCATCTTCGTCCCATAGCCAGGAAAACGGGAGTAAGGGTAGTCGTCTTGCAGAAGTATGGACTACCCTTTTTGGTGCCCGGCCTGCTGAAAAGAAAGATTTTCATAGCGGGATTGTTCCTCTGTGTGGCATTCTGGATCGTCAGCTACCGTTTCGTGTGGGATATCACCCTGGAGGGCAATTATCAGATCACCCAGGAGGTGTTCACGGATTTTCTGACCTCCCAACAGGTGCGGGTGGGTATGCAGAAAACGGATCTGGATATCAGCGCTCTGGAAAAGGAAATCCGGCGCGCTTTTCCGGAAATCACCTGGACTTCCGTCAAGCTTTCCGGCACCCGGCTGGAGATCTCCATCAAGGAAAATGACACCCCCATGTTCACGAAGCCGGAGGTTCCCGAGGGCGGACAGAATCTGGTGTCGGAATATGCGGGAGTCATCACCTCCATGATCGTGCGAAGCGGCGTTCCGATGGTAAAGATCGGTGACATCGTGGAGGAGGGCACATTGCTGGTGGAGGGCCGGGTGCCCATCTACAACGAGGATGCCACCATCCGGGAATACATGTATATCACGGCGGATGCGGATATTACGGTGGAACACTCCATCACTTATCAGGATACGCTGCCCGCCACTTACATACAGAAAACTTATACCGGACGCAGGTCCAGCCGTCCATTTGTGAGGCTGGGCAGCCGGGAGATCAAACTTCCCCAGGAACGGCCTTATCTGGTGTATGACACGGTGATCCAGGGACATACGCCGATGGCGCTGGAGAAGCTGTCCATTCCGCTTTCCTGGGGACAGTATGTCTACCGGGAGTACATGAATGTGGAGCATGAATATACGCTGAAGCAGGCGGAAGCCCTGCTCATGGAAAAAGAATTGCAATTTCTTAAAACTTTAGAGGAAAAAGGGGTACACATTATTGAAAAAGATGTTAAAATAGAAGAGGGCAATGCATGTTGGACCATGGAGGGCTGGTTTCTGGTGGATCAGCCCACAGGGCGGGCGGTGAACATTGTCCTGGAAGAGACTGTGCCGGAGGTCGGGGAATAACCCTGCGTCCGTGAAAACGTACAGACAAATGTACCGCAGCCATAGCGGGAGATTGAAAAGCAATAACTTGGCTGCGGTCGGATTTTGGCCGGGGCCCAACCCCGGTTATACAGGGAAGAGGTAATATGAGCGAAGTGACATTACAGATGGATATGCCCGCAGAGCATATGCAAAAGATTTTTGGCGCAGGAGATTCCTATGTGCGCAAGATTGAAAGGGATCTGCATGTGACCGTTGTGGACCGCAATGGGCGCGTCGTCATCACAGGGGAGGAACATCAGGCCAATCAGGCGTGCCGAATCTTGAGCCAACTTACGGAGATATCCAGAAGAGGCAATGAAATTGAGGAGCAGAGCGTGGATTACGCAATAACACTAGGTATGGAAGAGAGAGAAGAAATTTTGACAGAGATTGACGGGGACGTGATCTGTCACACTGTCAGCGGCAAGCCCATCAAGCCCAAGACATTGGGGCAGAAGCAGTATGTGGATGCCATACGCAACAAGATGATCACTTTTGGTCTGGGGCCCGCCGGTACGGGCAAGACCTATCTGGCCATGGCTATGGCCATCACGGCTTTTAAAAACGACGAGGTCAGCAGGATTATCCTGACCCGCCCGGCCATTGAGGCCGGGGAAAAGCTGGGCTTTCTGCCCGGTGATTTGCAGAGCAAGGTGGACCCCTATCTGCGTCCCCTGTATGATGCCCTGTACCAGATCATGGGCGCTGAGAATTTTGCCAAAAATATGGAAAAGGGACTCATAGAGGTGGCGCCCCTGGCCTATATGCGCGGCCGCACTTTGGACAACGCCTACATCATCCTGGACGAGGCCCAGAATACCACTCCGGCTCAGATGAAGATGTTTCTGACCCGTATCGGGTTTGGATCCAAGGTAGTGGTCACCGGCGACGGCTCTCAGAAGGATCTGCCCACCGGAAGCCAGTCCGGCCTGGATGTGGCCACAAGAGTGCTGGGGAAGGTGGAGGATATCGCCTTTTGCCACCTGACCAGCAAGGATGTGGTGCGCCATCCCCTGGTGCAGAAGATCGTCAAGGCTTACGATGACTACGAGGCACGGGAGAAATCCAGGGAGAAATCCAGGGGCAGAGAGAAGAGATACGGACGAAAATAGGTATGAGTGAATCTTCAAAGAGGAGATGCTGTACTATGACTTTATACGTTGAGAATGAGACAGAAGTGACATATCCCTTTGATGTGGAACAGACTGTGGAGGAAGTGGCCGCGGCAGTGCTGGATACGGAGGGCTGTCCCTTTCAGGCGCAGATAAATGTGTTGCTCACCGACAATGAGGGCATTCGGGAGTTTAACCGGCAGTACCGCCAGATTGACAGGGAGACAGACGTGCTTTCCTTCCCGAACCTGGAGTTTGTCACACCGGGGAGCTTCCGGATTGAGCAGGGACAGGAGGCCGACTGCTTTGATCCGGACAGCGGCGAGTTGATTCTGGGGGATATCATCCTGTCGGTGGAGCGGATCGCCGGCCAGGCGGAGGAATACGGTCACAGCCTGCGGCGGGAACTGGCATTTCTGGTGGCCCACAGCATGCTGCATCTCTGCGGTTATGACCATATGGAGCCGGAGGAAGCGGCGGTGATGGAGCAGAAGCAGGAGCAGGTTCTGACATCGCTGGGCATAACCAGAGAACTGGTTTGAGATACAGAAGGGAAAAAGCTTATGAAGCAGCAGGAGATAAAGAAAAAACAGATCATATGCTATACCTATATCATCGGTATTATCGGTATGATGGGAATGGGAAAGATACTGGGGGACGGGGGGATGGCATATCTGGCCGTGGCCATGGAGGGAGTCAGTCTCTTCACTTTGCTGGTGACCTGCGGTGTGTCGGATGTGATTGCCAGACTGCAGAAAAATCGCAGGAACAAGGGCCAATTCAAAGGAGTGGCCCGGATGCGCGGGCAGCTTTTGCTTCTGCAGGGGATCACGGGAGCTTTGCTGACCATGGTGTTTCTTCTGTTGGCGGACACCCTTGCGGAGAAATTGTTCCGGGTGCCCTACAGCGCATCGGCCATGAGAGTGCTGGCCCCGGTGATTCTGTTTCAGGCCCTGGGTGCGGCTCTGCTGGGGTATTTCCAAGGCGGCGGAAGCTATATGCCCTCTCTGGTCAGCGCAGTGCTGCGCCAGGGATTTTTTCTGGTGTTTGGATTCCTGTTCGGCAGGTGGCTGGCGGACTATGGGGACAAGGTGTCCAAACTGTTGAAGAACGACTGCTACAGCGGTATGTATGGGGCTATGGGGGTAGCGCTGGGTATACTGGTCACGGAACTGCTGGTGCTGCTGTTTCTTCTTATTGTCTATCTGGGCAGTGACCGGAAAGCCGACGAGCAGAGAAGCCAGGAGGGACTTCGGCGCACGGAGAGCATGGGGGATACCGTCCGGGTGTTCTACGGGGCGCTTTGGCAGGGGATTTGCACGGCGATTTTGGCGGCGCTGCCGGTGCTGCTGGGCGCCGCCTTCTATCTGCGCAGGGTGGTTCAATTCCTTGCAGCCGCATCCGCGATTGTTCCAGCCGACGCGTCCGAACCGGCTTCTGAGGAAATAGTTCCTCTGGCGGAACTGACTGTCAACGGGGCGGTGGCAGGTTATGGCAGTTTCTTTGGAAAATGTTTTCTGCTCTGTGCCGTCTTTGTGCTTATTCTGGCGGCCAGATGCCTTTCGGTCTACGGCAGACTCTATGGGGCCATCCGCAGGGAGGATGCGCGCCATACCAGGGATGTGACGGCAGCGGGACTGCATTATGTCTGGACGGCAGGGCTGTATTTTGCCGTGATTATGATGGTAATGTCTCCGCAGATAGCGGCGGGCTTTTTTCCCGGCAGAGAGGAAGGCGTGGACGGTATGCTGAGAACCGGCGGAGTTATGGTTCTGCTGGTGGGGCTGGTGGTACTGTTTTCCATGATCCTGCTGGCCCATGGAGAATGGCACATTTTGACGGGGATGCTGGGGATATGGTTGATCCTGGACATTCTGTTTCAGAATATTTTTGTCAAGAGCAGCAATTACAATGTGAAGGGGATTATGTCCGGGGCATTGCTGGCCACGCTGCTTCTGTTGGCAGGACTGGCGGCATACTGCGTCTGGCAGGGCAGAATCAACACGGACTATATACGCGTTCTGGGTGTGCCTCTGGCGGGGGCGGGGATTGTGGCGCTGGCGGCGCTGCTTATCACAAAGCTCCTGGGAGCCCACATGGGCGGCGCGGCGACGGTGATAGTGGCGGCGCTGCTGGGGGCTGTGGTCTATGGGGCCGTTCTGGTGATGACGAAAAATATCAGGGAATATGAGATTTCCGTGTTGTACGGAAAGCAGGCCAGAAAGTTGTTGGGGCGTATAATTTCATAAATTATGGTTGATACTATGTGTGAGAATAGAATCGCACATAGAAAAACGTCTCGTCGAGCCGTTTTTCACGAATTGTGGGAAAAAGGGGTAAGAGATGAGACGGACGAAGACGACAGGGCGGCGTATAGGCTTATATTCACTGGGGCTGCTGTTGTGCTGTTTGATGGGGCTGACAGGCGGACTGCTGGGCGCCAGGCTGGCGCAGAGGCATCAGCCACAGCAGATACGGCAGGAGAGCCCGGAGACATCAGAGGAAGCGCCCGATATATCCGTGCCGGAGATTGCTCCCAGATGGCACAATCAGGTCATGGAGGATCCACTGGAGGATGCGGGGGAACAGGCCGGACTTTCAGCGGCCCAGGTTATCAGCATTCCCGATACCATCAATGCGGAGACAGAGTACATCTTGCGGGAGAAGGATCTTTTAAACGGATCGCAGGTGGAGACCAGTGAGGACATTCCGGACATGTATATCGGCATGAACCGGGAGCAGTTTGTGACCGCCATGGAGAATTACGAAGCGGCGCCGCCCTTGTCAGAGAAGGAGCGGGGCTTTGTAAGCTTGGAGGTGTTGTCCTTCGCCCCCAGCCGGGTGGTGGTCCAGATGAATTACCGGTATGTACAGCCATCAAAGAGTTTTTATGTGGTGGCTATCAACGATCTGATCGTGGTCTATAAGGAAGATCGTGAAACAGTGTATCAATATACCAATATACGTCTGTCCCAGCTGCCGGAACGATTGCAGCAGGAGATTATCGGGGTGATGTATATTGCGGATGAGGAGAGTCTGTATGACTTCTTGGAAAACTATACCAGCTGACAGATATGATGTGGCGGTGGTGGGCGGCGGCGCCGCGGGAATGACAGCGGCCATAGCGGCGGCCAGGGCCGGGGCCAGGGTGGCGCTGCTGGAGCGTGGCGAGCGGCCGGGCAGGAAGCTTCTGATGACCGGCAACGGGAAGTGCAACTTGGGCAACAGGGATCTGAAGCCTTCTCACTACTATAGTGACAATATGGCAATGGCAGCTTCCGTGCTGGAACGTTTCGGGACGGAGGAGACCATCGCCTTTTTTTCGTCTCTGGGACTTATGGTGCGGGAGAAGCGGGGATACCTCTATCCGCTCAGCGAGCAGGCGGCTGTGGTGCTGGACGTGCTGCGCTATGGACTGGAGCGGGAGGGAGTTACGGTTCTGACCCAGGCCATGGTGCGGGAGGTGAGTTATTTTTCCGGGCCTACATGTTCCGGTGCGTATTCTAAAAGAACTGTGTATTCACAAAAGGACGACCCATCCCATACCCGCAGTGAGACGCAGGATATTGCAGGCAGGCCGTGCAGGCAACAGGAAACGGCGGACCATGGCGGCCAGGGTTACATACTTCAATTGGACAACGGCCGCCGGCTGTGGGCAGGGCGGGTGGTTCTGGCCTGCGGCGGCCAGGCGGCTCCCAAAACGGGATCGGACGGCAGCGGTTATACGCTGGCACGATCTTTGGGGCATCAGGTCATTGTCCCCGTGCCCTCGCTGGTACAACTACATTGTAGCGAAAAACATTGTAAGGCCCTGGCAGGAGTGCGGGCGGAGGGGACGGTACGGATCTATACGGAAAAATCCCTGAGACAAAAACGGATTCACAGAGATTCGCCGGACTGCCAAAGCTCGGGCAGCGGAGGGAAAGAATGCCCTGCCCCAATCCGGTCTTCTCAGAATGTGAGAGATGATTGTATAATGGAGGAGTCGGGGGAGATTCAGCTTACAGAGTACGGCATATCAGGAATCCCCGTGTTTCAACTCAGCGGCGGGGTGAATCAGCTGCTTGCGCAGGGGGAGAAGCTTCGGGCGGAACTGGATTTTTTTCCGCAATATGAGACAGCCGCCTATGAGCAGCTGTGTCGTGGGAGAATGGAGCATACAGGCGGCGGAACCGTGGAGACCTTTTTTACGGGTATGCTGCACAAAAAGATCATGAGTGTGTGCATCCGCCGGGCAGGGTTGTCGCCGGAGCAGGATGTGGCCGGGGCGGATCGGCAAAAGCTCCGACAGGTCTTTGCCTTGTGCCGGAGGCTCCCCTTTACCGTTACCGGCAGCCATCCCTTTGACAGCGCCCAGGTGTGCCGGGGCGGCGTCAGTATGCGGGAGGTGGACGCACAGCTGCAGTCCAGGCGCAGCCCCGGTCTGTATCTGGCCGGGGAACTGCTTCATGTGGACGGCCGCTGCGGCGGCTATAATCTGCAATGGGCCTGGGCCAGCGGGTATATTGCGGGAAACGCCGCCGGGACGGCGGAGAAAAGGGCTGCTTTGAATACTGGCTGAAGCAGTGCCCGGGAGTTGTTATGTCAAGCGGGGAGGCGCAGAGTTTTCCTGCGAATGAGGAACGATAAAATATGTTGAGAGTCAATCAGGTGAAGGTTAAACCCGGTCAGGGGGAACAGGATATATTGCAAAAAGCGGCCAAGCTGCTGAAGCTGGATGCAGGGGAAATACGCCGCATGGAAATTCTGCGCTGCTCCATTGACGCCCGTAAAAAGCCGGAAATCTGGTGCAGCTATACGGTGGACGTGGAACTGAAAAGGCCCTCTCTGGAGCCGGGCATCTGTAAGCGGCTGGGGCAGGCGTATGTCACCCGGGTGACAAGGCAGACCTATCAATTTCCCGCAGGCGGGGACAAACCGATGCCTCATCCTCCGGTGATTGTGGGTATGGGGCCGGCGGGCCTTTTCTGCGCTTATTACCTGGCCCTGCAGGGTTACAAGCCCATCGTGCTGGAGAGGGGGCAGGATGTGGACAGGCGAAGGTCGGACGTGCAGCGCTTCTGGGATGAGGGCATTTTGGATCCCCAGTCCAATGTGCAGTTCGGCGAGGGCGGCGCGGGTACTTTTTCCGACGGAAAACTGAATACGCTGGTCAAAGATAAATACGGCAGAAACCGGGAGGTGCTACGGATCTTAGTAAAGCACGGGGCGCCCCGGCGGATATTGTACGATGCCAAGCCCCATATTGGGACGGATGTGCTTTCGCTGGTGGTCAAGAACATGCGCCGGGCGATTCTGGCCCACGGAGGACAGGTGCTCTTTGGAACCGCGCTGGAGGGGCTGGAATTTGGGGAGAACGGGAGCCGGATTGCGGCGGCTTATGTCAGCGGAGGCCGCCGCATCCCCTGCGGGCAGCTGGTGCTGGCCATCGGCCACAGCGCCAGGGATACTTTCCGGATGCTGTATGAGGCGGGACTTCCCATGGAGGCCAAACCCTTTGCCGTGGGCCTGCGTGTTGAACACCCCCAGAGCATGATTAACCTGGCCCAGTATGGGGTTACGGATTCAGGGAACTTGGAGCCAGCTCTGGGAGCCGCCATGGAGCCAGCTCTGGGAGCTGCCTCCTATAAGGTGACGGCCAAGGCGTCCAATGGCCGGGGAGTGTACTCTTTCTGCATGTGTCCCGGCGGCTATGTGGTCAACGCCTCCTCAGAGCCGGGGCGGCTGGCGGTAAACGGCATGAGCTACAGCGGCAGGGACGGCAGCAATGCCAACAGCGCCATCATTGTGTCCGTAACCCCGGAAGATTACGGCGGCAATTTCCCGGCAGATTCCCTGGCGGATCCCCTGGCGGATCCCCTGGCGGGGGTGGAATTTCAGAGGCGTCTGGAAGAGAGGGCTTATCAGCTGGGACAGGGCGCCGTGCCCGTACAGCGATACGGATTATTCAAGGCATGTGTGGAGCGGGGGTGCAGTCAGGAAGAACTGGGAGCCGGACAGGGAGCGGATTTAGAACAGTTTTTGCAGGACTGTCAGAGCCAGTCCCTGCAGCCCTGCATCAAGGGAAAATGGCAAGAGAGCGATCTGAGCGGTCTGCTGCCGGGGGAACTGAGCAGAGCTTTTGTGGAGGGCATGGAGCAGTTTGGCAGACAGATTCCCGGCTTTGACCGGCCGGACGCCATATTGTCCGGAGTGGAAAGCCGCACTTCGTCGCCGGTCCGGATTCTCAGGGATGAGGAATTGCAGTCTCGGATACAGGGGATTTACCCCTGCGGCGAAGGGGCCGGATACGCGGGGGGAATCACCTCCGCCGCCATGGATGGAATCAAGGTGGCGGAGGCCATTGCCGCCGTCTATAAACCGCTGTGAGGAGATTTCTTTTACCGAACCATTTAAAGATCGCACCAATTTTGCTCTTTATATTCCATAGAACGATTACCAGAAGGAACGCAGGAGTTCATGCCAACATTGACGATGGGGACAATTCATGATAGAATCAAGAGAAAAAAGTATGGGATGCGAGGGAATAGAAGGTGGCAATAGCAAGTACGGAAAAGAAGTCGGCAGTGCGGGAGGCAATCAGAGATAAACAGCGCATTGTGGTGAAGATCGGATCATCCTCCCTGCAGCATGGGCAGACCGGGGACCTGGATTATATCCGCCTGGAAAAGCTGGTGCGGGAACTGTGTGATATCCGCAATCAGGGCAAGGATGTGATTCTGGTCACTTCCGGCGCCATCGCCGTGGGCAGGAAGGCCGTGGGCATCCGGGAGATCACAGGGGAGAGCGAAGTGCAGCAGATGGCGGTAAAGCAGGCATGCGCCGCCGTGGGACAGGCCCGGCTGATGATGACCTATCAGAAAATTTTCGCGGAATACAACCAGGTGGCGGCGCAGATTCTTATGACGAAAAATACCATCGTGGACGATCTGAATCGGTTTAATGCCCACAATACATTTTCCCAGCTGCTGCAGATGGGCGTGATCCCCATCGTCAATGAGAATGACACGGTGGCCACCTACGAGATCGAGATTGGGGACAACGACACCCTCTCGGCCATTGTGGCGGCGCTGGTGGATGCGGATCTGCTGATCCTACTCTCCGATATAGACGGCTTATACACGGACGATCCCCGGCACAATCCGGACGCGGCATTTATTTCTCAGGTGGATGAACTGACGGAGGAACTGCTGGCCATGGGGAAGGGAAGCACCGGCAGCAATGTGGGGACAGGCGGCATGAACACCAAGCTGCAGGCGGCGCGGATCGCCACCAGTTCCGGCGTGGATATGGTGATCGCCAACAGCAGGGATATCGGTATCCTGCACAGAATCCTGGATGGCGGACAGGAGGGCACACTCTTCGTGGCCCATCAGGAGGAGGATTTTGATTTGCCCCAGTTTGTCAGCCAGCTGCACAGGCAATGATTTGTATGTCGGTTTATCCGGCAGTGCAGACAGTGAAGTTATGCCATCATGCCATTGGAAAGGGAATTAGTCGATAAAGAGGTACAGGCAGGAGCGGATGCGGGGCATCTGTTTAAATCCGGTCCTGGAACACAGGGGGAATCTTATGGATGAAAGAACCATGGAACAGAAAATAGCCAGAATCAATGCGCTTTACCACAAATCCCAGACCCAGGGGCTGACGGAAGAGGAGAAAGCGGAACAGGCTGCTCTCCGTCAGGAATATGTGGCCAATGTGCGGGCCAACCTCCGGGGACAGCTGGACAGCATCACCATTCAGAAGGAGGATGGCACTTTAGAAAATCTGGGGGAGAAATATGGAGAGCAAAAAAGAGTATGATCAGGGAGATATTTTCCCCGGAGGAATATAGAGAGCAGAAAAGAAGTATCCGGCGGGCAGTGCTGGCCCGCAGGGACGCGCTTTCCGGGGTGGCGCGGCAAAGGGCGGCCTGCCTGATAACGGAGAGGCTGCTGGGCCATCAGTGGTTTTACCGCTCCCGGATTTTGCTGTGCTATGTAAGTTATGGCAGCGAGTTGGATACCCATGAGTTGATTCAGGAGGCGCTGCGGCTTGAAAAAGAGGTGTATCTGCCCAAGGTGCTGCCAGGGCATCAGATGGAATTTTTCCGCATTGAAGCATTGGATGAATTGCAGCCGGGATTTCAAGGAATACCCGAACCGCCGGAAAACGGCCAAATCTATAGGGGCATCCCGGAGACGGAAGAGGGGGCCGCGTCAGCAACGGCACAATATATGGATTTTGGACAGGCGCTGATGGTGATGCCCGGGGTAGCCTACGATCCCTGCGGTCACCGGCTGGGCTACGGCGGCGGCTACTATGATCGGTATTTGGCGGCACATCCCCAGTTTTTGACATATTCCATCGGCATCGGCCACAGCTGCCAGCTGGTGGAGGAACTTCCCGTGGAGGAGACGGATTGCAAACCCTATCAGGTGATCCTGGTGTGAGGATGACACAGGGAAAATAAGCTGTGCCTGTGGGGCGCGGAGGGGCGAATCGAAGCAATAGACATGGTGTTTCAATGGGAATGGCCATTGTAAGCGGCGAATCATAAAATATAAGAGGTGCGATATGGATTTAAGGGAAATGGGAAAGCGGGCGGCGGCCGCGAAATATCAGCTGCAAGGTCTGACTACGGAGGAGAAAAACAGGGCGCTGGAACATGCGGCAGAGGCCCTGACAGAGCATACCCGGGAGATTTTGACCGCCAATGCCCGGGATCTTGATCGGGGACGGGAGAACGGGATGCACCAGGGGCTGCTGGACCGGCTGAAGCTGGACCAGGTGCGAATCGCTGCCATGGCCCAGGGGCTTAAGCAGGTGGCGGCGCTGCCGGATCCGGTGGGAGAATGTCTTGAGAGCTTTGACCGGCCCAACGGTCTGCATATTGAAAAACACCGGGTTCCCCTGGGGGTCATAGGCATTATCTATGAGTCCAGGCCCAACGTGACCGCAGACGCTTTCGCCCTGTGCTTTAAGGCGGGTAATGCGGTGATTCTCAAGGGGGGCAGTGACGCTCTGGCCTCCAATATGGCTATTGCCCATGTGCTGCAGCAGGCGCTGACGGACTGTGGAATTGACAGGGACGCGGTTCAGCTGATCACGGATACAAACCGGGCCGTCACCACAGCCTTTATGCGGCTGAAGGAGTATGTGGATGTACTGATTCCCAGAGGCGGCGCGGGGCTGATCCGCACGGTGGTGGAAAACAGCACCATTCCGGTGATTGAGACCGGCACGGGCAACTGTCATATCTATGTGGACAGGGACGCGGACCTGGATATGGCGGTTCCTATCATTGTGAATGCCAAGGCCCAGAGGATCGGGGTCTGCAACGCCTGCGAATCCCTGGTGATCCATGAGGCGGTGCGGGAGGCGCTGCTGCCCCGGCTGCAGAAAGCGTTGGAGGAAAAGCAGGTGGAAATCCGCGGAGACGAGAGAGTGCGCGCCGCCATATCCGGCGTAGTTCCCGCCACGGAGGAGGACTATGGGAAGGAATATCTGGACTATATCATTTCCATGAAGACAGTGGATTCCCTGGAGGAGGCCATAGACCATATCAACCGCTACAGTACCCACCACTCCGAGAGCATTATCACGGCCAATCCCAAGGCGGCGGAGGCTTTTTTGAGCAGGGTGGACGCGGCCTGTGTCTATGTGAACGCCTCCACCAGGTTCACGGACGGCTTCGAGTTCGGCTTCGGCGCCGAGATTGGCATCAGCACCCAGAAGCTTCATGCCAGGGGTCCCATGGGTCTCAGGGAGTTGACCAGCTACAAATACCGGGTTACCGGAAGCGGCCAGGTCAGGCCGGATTGAGAAACGGTTTCTAACGTGCGGAGGCTGGCGGCGGTTTATTTTTTATCGTGCGTATATTTATCTGGCACAAAGCAGTCCTAATGTGCTATGATAGATGCATAATAGGCAATTGCGAAACTCCCTTTCCGGGAACAGTGGATGGGCAATATATACAAAATAAGGGCGACTGGCCACTGCATCGGAGCCCGTTTTTGTATATATTGACCAGCCACGTCACTTGCGGAGAACGTTTCGCAATTACCTAATAGATGCATAACATAAAGAGGATGCCCACGACATGGGGTTGTGGGCCGGGGAGACGAAAGGAGAAACAGTATGCCAAGTTTAAGCGTTGTAATTCCCGTAGTAATTGTTGTCCTGGTCATTGCAATCATCTTTCTGACTGGTTACGTGAAGGCTTCACCGGATACCGCATTGATTATCTCCGGTATGCGCAAAAAGCCTAAGGTGCTGATCGGTAAGGCGGGTGTAAAAATCCCGTTTCTGGAGAGGAAGGATGAACTGAACCTGCAGCTGATTCCCATCGACGTAAAGACTTCCACGGCAGTTCCCACTGCGGACTATATCAATATCAGAGTGGATGCCACGGTCAATGTGAAAATCAGTGACAACGAGGAGAGACTCAAATTAGCCGCCCAGAATTTCCTGAACAAGAAGCCTGACTATATCGGCGGTGTGGCGCGGGAAGTGCTGGAGGGCAATGTCCGTGAGATCGTGGGCAAGATGGCTCTGGAGGAGATGGTCAGCGACCGGCAGAAGTTCGCGGTTCTGGTAAAGGAGAACGCGGAGCCGGATTTAGCGGCCATGGGCCTGGATATCATCAGCTTCAATGTACAGAACTTCGTTGACAACAACAGCGTTATCGAGAATCTGGGTGTGGATAATATTGTCAAGATCCAGAAGAATGCCGCCATCTCCAGGGCGGAGAGCGAGAAGGAGATCGCCAAGGCCCAGGCCAATGCCAAGAGGGAGGCCAACGAGGCGGAGGTGAACGCGGAGTCCGAGATCGCCATCAAACAGAACGAGTTGGCTATCAAGAAGGCGGAACTGAAGAAGGTTTCCGATATCAAGAAGGCCGAGGCGGACGCGGCCTACAAGATTCAGGAGGAGGAACAGCGTAAGACGGTGGAGATCACCACTGCCAATGCCAACATTGCCAAGCAGGAGAAGGAGATTCTGCTGAAGCAGAAGGAAGTGGAGGTAACGGAGCAGACGCTGGAGGCACAGGTTAAGAAAAGAGCCGAGGCGGATAAGTTTGCCAAGCAGCAACAGGCGGATGCCCAGCTGTACGAGCGTCAGAGAGAGGCTGAGGCCCGGAAGTTCGAGACGGAGAAGGATGCCGAGGCCATGAAGGCTCAGGCGGAAGCCCAGAAGTATAAGATGGAGCAGGAGGCCGATGGTATCCGCACCAAGGGTCTGGCAGAGGCTGAGGCTATCCGGGCGAAGGCTGTGGCCGAGGCGGAAGGTATTGAGAAGAAGGCTGAAGCTATGGCCAAGATGGGCGAGGCCGCAGTGCTGGAGATGTACTTCAAGGCTCTGCCCGAGGTGGTAAAGAATGCCGCCGCTCCGCTGGAGAAGGTGGAGAAGATCACCATGTACGGCGACGGAAACAACGCCAAGCTGACCAGGGATATTATAAACACCGTGAACCAGGTGACAGACGGTTTGAAGGAATCCACCGGAGTGGACCTGGCCGCCGTACTGTCCGGATTCCTGGCGGGCAAGGTGGCAAGTGACAATAAGCCTGTGTAGGTAAAACTGCCAACGGGAGAGGATAAAAATGGTTATACTACATAACGCCAGAATTTACCGTATTGCATTGGTTAAACGTATATGGCTGGCGTTATGTAGTCAGGTTACTCGGCAATTTTAACTGTTAAGCAGTATAAGTAAGTTAAGAATTTATAAGACGGGGCGCTGCCTGACACAGGGCAGCGCCCTGTGAAATGTTTCATTTTTTTATATATCAATTTTATGGTGAAAAGGAGCTATATCTATGGAAAATGTAATTGATCGCTTTCTGCGCTATGTACAGATTGACACTTGCTCGGACGAGGACAGCAATACCCATCCCAGCACCCAAAAGCAGCATGATCTGGCCGGGCTGCTGGCGGAGGAACTGCAAGTCATGGGGGCGGAGGAGATCACCTATGACAGAGAGCATTGCTATGTGTACGCCACCGTGCCGGCCTCCAAAGGCTGTGAGGACAAGCCGGCGGTGGGCTTTATCGCACACATGGATACTTCCCCGGCCATGAGCGGCGCCGGTGTAAAGCCCAGGATTGTAAAGGATTATGACGGACAGGACATTGTGTTGAACCAGGAGTTGGGTATTGTACTGCGGACGGCGGAGTTTCCGGAGATCCGCAAATACCGGGGACAGGATCTCATCGTCACGGACGGCACCACGCTGCTGGGGGCGGACGACAAGGCAGGGGTGGCGGAGATTATGACCATGGCACAATATTTTCTGACGCATCCGGATATTCCCCACGGCAAGCTGCGCATCGGTTTTACTCCTGACGAGGAGATCGGCGCGGGACCGGACTTTTTTGATGTGGCGTTATTCGGCGCGGAGGCGGCCTACACAGTGGACGGCGGGGCTCTGGGGGAGTTGGAGTATGAGAATTTCAACGCCGCAGGGGCAAGGCTCCATATACAGGGCTGCAGCGTCCATCCGGGTTCTGCCAAGGGAAAGATGAAAAATGCCATTCTCATCGCCCAGGAGTTCCAGAGCATGCTGCCCGTCTCTGAGAATCCCATGTACACGGAGGGATATGAGGGCTTTTACCATCTGGACAGCATTCAAGGCAATGTGGAGACTGTGCGGGCGGACTATATCATTCGGGATCACGACAGGGCATTGTTCGAAGAGAAAAAGAAGTATTTTATAAAAACGGCCCATTTTTTGAACGATAAGTATGGCGAAGGCACTGTCACAGTGGATATGAAGGACTCCTACTACAACATGAGACAGGTCATGGAAGAGCATATGGATCTGATTGACAAGGCGGTGGAGGCCATGGAAGAACAGGGCATCAAGCCTGTCATCACTCCCATCCGGGGCGGCACCGACGGCGCCAGACTGTCCTTTATGGGGCTTCCCTGTCCCAACCTCTGCACCGGCGGGGAGAACTGCCACGGCAAGTTTGAGTATGCCTGTGTGCAGTCCATGGAACAGGTGGTGAAGCTGCTCATGGGGCTTGTGGGGAAGTTCATATAGACTCTCAACCAAATGACTATGCCGGTCAATAAAATGACCTGTATAGTCAATGCCGGAATGCTGCCGCCGGGGCTTTGATGTATGCTGAAAGAGATATCCTAACGGTCTAGAAGGGTCAGTACTCCTTATGGGGAATTTTCTATAAAGAAATTGAACCGATTCCCCCAAAGACTCATAAATGTTTTAAAATTTGAATATGTTCCTAAAATTATAAAAAGCATACCGTTAAAGGCGCGTCTGTAATGGACGCGCCTTTATTGTGCCGGAAACCATTGAAAAAATCAGAGTTCTAGTATATAATGTCAAAGAGTTTTTATGAAAGGATACGGTAACAATTATGTTTGAGGGAATAGAACTGGATAAAATAGATATCAGCGCAAATCCCCCTGCGGAAGAACCGGTTCGTCAGTACTATTTTATGGCAAAATGCCGCAGGTGGGTGATGGATTTTGAGTATAAAAATGGACGCTTACCCAAAGCCTGCGTAACGACTTTCGGTTGTCAGATGAACGCCAGGGATTCCGAGAAGCTGGTGGGGATTCTGCGTCAGGTGGGCTATGAGGTTACAGAGGAGGAAAATGCGGATTTTGTGATTTTTAATACCTGTACAGTCCGGGACAATGCCAACCAGCGGGTCTATGGCCGTCTGGGGGAATTGAAAAGTTATAAGAAACGCAATCCCGCTATGAAGATTGCCCTGTGCGGGTGCATGATGCAGGAATCGGCGGTGATTGAAAAGCTTTGCGCCAGCTATCGGTTTGTGGATTTGATTTTCGGCACTCACAATATTTTTAAATTTGCGGAACTGCTCTGCAGAAGTTTTGAGGGACAGGGGATGATCGTGGATATCTGGGAGGACACGGATCAGATCGTGGAGGAACTGCCGGTGGAACGCAAGTATCCCTTCAAGTCCGGTATCAACATTATGTTTGGGTGCAACAACTTTTGCAGTTATTGTATAGTTCCCTATGTGCGGGGCAGAGAGCGCAGCCGGGAGCCTGAGGATATTCTCCGGGAGATCCGGCGGCTGGCCGCCGACGGCGTGGTGGAGATCATGCTGCTGGGACAGAATGTGAACTCCTATGGAAAAAACCTGAAGGAGCCAATGTCCTTTGCCGGACTGCTCCGGGAGGTGGAGAAGATAGAGGGGGTGGAGAGAATCCGCTTTATGACCTCCCATCCCAAGGACTTGTCAGACGAACTGATTCAGGTGATGAAGGAGTCCAGGAAGATCTGCCGCCATCTGCATCTGCCTCTGCAGTCCGGATCCACCCGGATTTTGGAGCGGATGAACCGCCGGTACACCAAGGAACAGTATGTGGCCCTGGCGGAGAAGATACGCCGGGAGATTCCGGATATCGCCATCACTACAGATATCATCGTGGGCTTTCCCGGGGAGACCATGGAGGATGTGGAGGAGACCATAGACGTGATCCGCAGGGTGAAATATGACAATGCCTTTACTTTTATCTATTCCAAACGGACGGGGACCCCGGCGGCGGCCATGGAGGATCAGGTGCCGGAAAAGCAGGTCAGGGAAGGATTTGACCGGGTACTGAATGCGGTGCAGGACACTGCCAGAGCGCAGGTGGCCCGGTACCAGGGACAGACGGCGGAGGTGTTGGTGGAGGAGATAAACGCCCAGGACGAAGGTCTGCTCACGGGCCGTATGTCCAACAACACATTGGTGCATTTTCCCGGTCCGCCGGAGTTGATAGGCCGGATCGTTTTGGTGGCTTTGGACAAGTGCCAGGGGTTCTATTATATGGGCCGCATGGTTTTGTAGCTTTTTGCGGCAGGATCGGGCGATGGCATAAGAATTTGATAAAAGGGGACAAACACTATGACTAAGCAGCAGTTTAAAGACTTTTGCAGGAACAGATATATTTTGTTGGACGGCGCCACCGGTTCCAACCTAATCAAAAAGGGAATGCCCTCCGGGGTATGCCCGGAGCAGTGGATTCTGGAACATCCTCAGACGCTGGTGGAACTGCAAAAAGGGTATGTGGAGGCGGGAACCGATATTCTATATGCCCCTACTTTTACGGCGAACCGCATAAAGCTGAAAGAGTACGGCTTAGAGGATAGGCAGGAAGAGATGATAAACGGCCTGGTGGCTCTGTCCAGACAGGCCACGGGCAGGGCCGCCACAGGGGCGGATATGGCGGCTGCTGCCGCCAAGGAGGCGGACGGAATAGCCGATGGACAGCGCCTTTCGCTGGTGGCCGGGGATCTGACTATGACAGGACAGCAGCTCAGGCCCATGGGCGCCATGGAGCTGGAGACCTTGATCGCAGTATATAAAGAGCAGATCCGGCTGATGGAGAACGCAGGGGTGGATCTGCTGGTGGTGGAGACCATGATGAGCCTGGGGGAGACCAGGGCTGCTTTGATTGCAGCCAGAGAAGTTACGCAGCTGCCGGTGATGGTGACCATGACCTTTGAGGCGGACGGGCGGACCCTCTTTGGCACGGATGCCCGGACGGCGGCCATTGTGCTGGAGAGTCTGGGGGCGGATGCCATCGGGGTGAACTGTTCCACCGGTCCGGCGAAGATGAGAGCCATTGTGGAGGCCATGGCCCAGGTCAGCAGTCTGCCCCTTATTGCCAAGCCCAATGCGGGTCTGCCCGCAGTGGATGAACAGGGGCAGACCGTCTACGACATGGACAGTGACACCTTTGTGGCGGAGATGGAGGAGTTGGTGGCGGCGGGAGCCGTGATTCTGGGGGGCTGCTGCGGAACGGATCCTGTCTATATAGCGGGGCTGAAGGACCTGACACAGGGGAGAAAACCTTCTGTGCGGCCAGGGCGGCCGGAGGGCATCCGTTATCTGACCAGCGAGCGGCAGACCCTGGCCTTTGGGCTGGAAGATCCCTTTATGATCGTGGGAGAGCGAATTAATCCCACCGGCAAGAAAAAGCTCCAGGAGCAGCTTAGAGGCGGCTGCATGGACATGGTGCTGCAGTATGCCCAGGAGCAGGATGTCTGTGGGGCTTCCATCCTGGATGTGAATATGGGAATGAGCGGCATTGATGAGAAAGCCATGATGCTGCAGGTGCTGGAGGCGGTGCAGGGAGTGACCAATCTGCCCCTGTCCCTGGATTCCAGCCATGTGGAGGTGCTGGAGGCTGCTCTGCGTCATTACCCCGGCCGGGCGCTGGTAAATTCAGTGTCCTATGAGACGGAAAAATTTGAAAAGCTCCTGCCTATTGTGCAGAAATATGGGGCCATGTTCATTCTGCTGCCCCTGTCGGATGCAGGACTTCCCAAAGATCTGGAGGAAAAAAAGCAGATCATCGACCGGATTGTGACCCGGGCGCTGGAGCTTGGGATGCGCAGGGAGGATATCGTGGTGGACGGTCTGGTGGCCACCATAGGCGCCAACAAACAGGCGGGAATGGAGACGCTGGAGACCATCCGCTACTGCAAGGCCCAGGGGCTTGCCACCATCTGCGGACTGTCCAATATCTCCTTTGGTATGCCTGCCAGACCCTATGTGAACACGGCCTTATTAACTTTGGCCATTTATGAGGGGCTGACCATGGCCATCGCCAATCCTTCCCAGGAGATGCTGGTATGCGGGGCTCTGGCCACGGACTTGCTGAAGGCAAAGAGAGATGCGGATTTGCGGTATATTGAGTATGCCTCCCAGCTGCAGCCGGCGATAGGCAATGCTCCCGCCGGAAATGTCGGTCAGGGCGGCGGAGGCAGCAAAGCAGGCGGGCAGATAGGTGATTCGAAGCCGTCGGGGAGTGGGGGCGGCAGAGCCGATGGAGAGCCGGACAGCCCAGGAGGGACGACACATTTAGACCGGCTCACAGACGCCGTGTTAAAGGGCAACAGAAACGGCATTGCCGCCATGACAAAGCAGGCGCTGTCCGAGGGGGAGGATCCCGGCAGGCTGCTGAATGGGGGCCTGCTGCCCGCTATAGGCAGAGTGGGAGATTTGTTTGAGCAGAAAAAGTATTTCCTGCCCCAGCTGATTGCCAGCGCGGAGGCCATGAAAAACGCTATTGAGGTGCTGGAACCCCATCTGTTGAAAAACCAGGATACAGAGTCCATGCCTGTGATTGTCATTGCCACCGTGGAAGGGGACATCCATGACATCGGCAAAAATCTGGTGGCGCTGATGCTGAAAAATTATGGTTTTAAGGTGATTGACCTGGGCAAGGATGTGCCCAAGGAAACCATCATCCAGGCGGCGCGGGAATATCATGCGGATATCATCGCCCTGTCGGCCCTTATGACCACCACCATGCAGCGGATGCGGGAGGTGGTAGCCCTTGCCAGACAGGAGGGGATCACCGCCAGGATCATGATCGGCGGCGCTGTGATCACCCAGGAATACGCGGACGAGATTCATGCGGACGGCTATTCCAAGGATGCGGCGGAGGCGGTGAAGCTGGCCAGGCGCCTGTTGGGCTTGATGCGGACTGAAGACTAAAACGGCATATGAAGGAGTCGGGGCTGCGTTGACTGGCTGGGGGACAGGGCTCCCGCAAAACGGGATGTTCGAATGGCGGAAATGAGATTTTAGACAGGTTCTCAATGCCGCAGGCAAACTGTCTTAGGCAATTGCGAAAGGTTCTCTGCAAGTGACGTGGATGGTCAATATATACAAAAACGGGCTCCGACGCAGTGGCAAGTCGCCCTTATTTTGTATATATTGCCCATCCGCTGTTACCGGAAAGGGAGTTTCGCAATCGCCTAAAACTGTCTGTAGGAAAGGAGGGAAAACGCATTATGTGGAAGTATCTGAAGCATGTTTTGCTGGCAGTGGTGGCAGGAATGGCAGTCTATATGATTTATGCCTATGACAGTTTTAACCGGAAAGGGCTTGATGCCTGGCTGGTGGGGCAGACAGACGGAGAGCATTATCCTGATTGGGGAAAGGATATGGAGGCACTGGAAATTGACCGCAATATATTGGATAAGGATCATATCTTATTTTCCAGAGTATATTTACTCCAGAGTTCGGACAGTTATCAGCTTCGTTTTCGTATTGCCTACAATATTCCGTTTTTACGCGGCAATCTGTTTGGGGATACAGAGTGGGTGAAGCTGGCGGATTCTTATGGGAATGATTATTTCGGCTGTCTGACGGTTTTTCCTTCTGAGATTGCCGGGTTGAACTGTATAAATGTAACGCTGGTCATGGACAGGGATACATTTTCGGCAGTGTCGGGTAGCAGCTTAAAGGTTTCAGCAGCTTGTACGGAGGGTGGTTCTGGTGATGGAGACAGTTATGCAGGCTGTGAGGTAGAAATTCTGGTACCTGAGATGGACGGAGGAATGAGGGCGGAATACTAAACTGATTATAAATTGGTTAAATCTTTGCCTTGTCTGTGGTAATCTATTATGATAAAATAAGCAGAAATGCGGACTGCCAGACAATCTATTTCTGGAACAGAAGGAATTTATGGGAGGTTTTTACATGATAGGTGCAGATGCCATAATCAAATGTTTGGAAGAAGAGGGTGTAAAGTATGTGTTCGGTTATCCCGGCGTAGCCATATGCCCTTTCTATAATAGTATCCTGCAGTCGGAGATTCAGACCATCCTGATCCGCACGGAGCAGAACGCCGCCCACGCAGCCAGCGGTATGGCCCGGATCACGGGTAAGCCCGGCGTCTGCGCCGTCACCAGCGGCCCCGGCGCCACCAATGTGATCACCGGCATCGCCACCGCCTTTGCGGACAGCATTCCCCTGGTGTGCATCACCGGGCAGGTACATACGGATCTGCTGGGCAGTGATTCCTTTCAGGAGGCGGACATCACCGGCGCCGTGGAGTCCTTTGTCAAATATAGCTATCTGGTCAAAAACGTGGGCGACATTCCACGGATTTTCAAGGAGGCTTTCCATATTGCCAACACGGGCCGCAGGGGGCCTGTGCTGATTGATATACCCATAGATATTCAGAACGCGCCCATCAGCAGGTTCCAATACCCGGAAGAGGTCAATATGCGCACCTATAAGCCCACGGTCAAAGGACATGCGGTGCAGATCAAGAAGGTGATCAAAGAACTGGAGAAGGCAAAGCGTCCCATCATCTGCGTGGGCGGCGGCGTTCTGCTCAGTCAGGCCAGAGAGGAACTGCGGGGTTTCGTGGAAAAATACCGTATCCCGGTGGTGTCCACCATGATGGGCATCGGCGTTATGCCCACGGAACATCCCCTGTACTTCGGCATGGTGGGCAACCACGGCAAAGCCTATGCCAACAGGGCCATGAACGAGTCGGATCTGTTGATTATGGCGGGGGCCAGGGTGGCGGATCGGGCGGTGAGCCAGCCGGATCTGATCACCAAAAACAAGGTGCTGGTACACATTGACGTGGATCCGGCGGAGATTGGCAAGAACGCAGGTCCTACCATACCCCTGGTGGGCGATGTGAAGCACATTTTCCAGGATTTTGCAAAGGAAGAGTTTACCTGTGAGCATGAGGAGTGGATCCGGACTTTGTCGGAGTATCGGGAGAATCTGGTGGCGAAGCGCAATCCCAATCCGGCCTATGTGGATCCGGCAGCCTTTATCACCCGGCTGTCCGAAAAGATGGCCCCTGACGGGGTGTATGTGGCGGATGTGGGACAGAACCAGATCTGGTCATGCAGTTATCATATTGTCAAAGAAGGACGGTTCCTGACCTCCGGCGGTATGGGAACCATGGGTTATTCGATTCCGGCGGCCATGGGCGCCAAGCTGGCGGACAAGAGCCGTCAGGTCATCGCCGTGTGCGGTGACGGCTCCTTCCAGATGTCCATGATGGAACTGGCCACCATGCGTCAATATAGTGTTCCGGTCAAAATTATTGTGCTGAAAAACGGCTACCTGGGAATGGTGCGGGAGTACCAGCACTATACCTATAAAGACAATTACTCGGTGGTGGATCTCTCCGGCAGTCCCATGCTGGATAAGATTGCGGCGGCTTATGATATGCAGTATCAATTGCTGGAAAATATGGACCGGGCGGAGGAAGTGTTGGACGCGTTTCTGAAGGAGGATACCTCCGTGCTGCTGGAATGTCTGATTGATCCCATGGATCTGGTGAAGTAAGGGGGCGGATGATTATGAGAAAGAGAATTTATTCCGTTCTGGTGGAGAACCGTTCCGGTGTGTTGGGCAAGGTGGCCGGGCTTTTTGCCAGAAGATGCTTTAATATTGACTCCCTGACAGTGGGAGAGACGGATGACCCGGAGATATCCTGCATGACCATCGTCAGCAGCGGAGACGAGCGCACCATCGAGCAGATCGAAAAACAGCTGAACAAAAAGCTGGATGTGATTAAGGTTAAAACTTTTGATGAGACCCAGAGTATCAGTCGGGAACTGATGCTGGTAAAGGTGCGCCACAACAAGGGCAACCGCAGGGAGATCACCGAAATCTGCGAGATTCTGCGGGCGGAAATCGTGGATATGTCCAAGCATTTCATGATGATCCAGATTTGTGACACCCCGGAGCGCACCAAGCTTCTGCTGACTATGCTGCAGTCCATCAGCATTGCGGAGGTGGCCCGCACCGGGACCCTGGCGCTGGCAAAATGCAGTGAGAATGATGATTAGCGCATTTGCGGAACTGTGTACTGACGGAGAATACGCAGAGCTTAAAATAGGGTTGACATTCACACTTTATCTTGCTAAAATGTAAAAGCGAATATGAGAGGCGAAACCTAAATAAGGAGTTATGTGATGCAGAAGAGAGTATTTCAGTTGTTGGCAGATAATACGTCCGGGGTGCTGAGCCGTATATCCGGTCTGTTTTCCCGCAGGGGATACAATATTGAGAGCATTACGGCGGGCGAGACCGCTGATCCCCGGTTTTCCCGGGTTACTATTGTGACCTATGGGGATGATGAGATTCTGGAACAGATTGAGAAGCAGGTGGGCAAGCTGGTGGATGTGCGCAATATCAGGGAGTTAAAGCCCGAGGAGAGTGTTTACCGGGAGCTGGCCCTGATCAAGGTCAAGGCGGATCCCCAGCAGCGCCAGGGAATCATTGCGGTGGCGGATATCTTCCGGGCCAATATCGTTGATGTGTCCAAGGACAGCCTGATCATTGAACTCACCGGCAACCAGGCCAAGATAGAGGCATTTATCAACCTGCTGGACGGCTATGAGATTCTGGAGCTGGCCAGGACAGGCATCGCGGGGCTGGGCAGAGGGATGGACAATGTGACCTATCTGGAGAGTTAAGGCGTGTAAGGGCTTTTTCAGGGGATAAATAAGTTAGCTCTAGGGACAACAACCTATCAGTTATAAACCATTTAAACATATGGAGGAAAAGAAGATGGCAAAGATTTTTTACCAGGAAGATTGTAATCTGTCTCTGTTAGAGGGCAAGACAATCGCAATTATCGGCTACGGCAGCCAGGGACACGCCCATGCGCTGAACCTGAAGGAGTCCGGCTGCAATGTTATCATCGGTCTGTATGAGGGTTCCAGATCCTGGGACAAGGCTGTAAAGCAGGGCTTTGAGGTGTTTACCGCCGCGGAGGCCGCCAAGAAGGCCGACATCATCATGATCCTGATCAATGATGAGAAGCAGGCTGATCTGTACAAGAAGGATATCGAGCCCAACCTGGAGGCCGGCAACATGCTGATGTTCGCCCATGGCTTCAATATTCATTTCGGCTGCATCGTGCCCCCTGCGGATGTGGATGTGACCATGATCGCGCCCAAGGGTCCCGGTCATACCGTGAGAAGCGAGTACCAGGAGGGTAAGGGGGTTCCCTGCCTCATCGCCGTGGAGCAGGATGCCACCGGCAAGGCACAGGATCTGGCTCTGGCCTATGCGTTGGGCATCGGCGGCGCGAGAGCAGGTGTGCTGGAGACCACTTTCCGCACCGAGACCGAGACGGATCTGTTCGGCGAGCAGGCAGTGCTGTGCGGCGGTGTGTGCGCGCTGATGCAGGCAGGTTTCGAGACGCTGGTGGAGGCCGGTTATGACGAGAGGAACGCTTATTTCGAGTGCATCCATGAGATGAAGCTGATCGTGGATCTGATCTATCAGAGCGGTTTTGCGGGCATGAGATATTCCATTTCCAACACCGCCGAGTACGGCGATTATGTCACCGGTCCCAAGATCGTGACAGAGGAAACCAAGAAGGCCATGAAGAAGATTCTGAGCGATATTCAGGACGGTACCTTCGCCAAGGAGTTCCTGCTGGATATGTCTCCCGCAGGCAGACAGGTTCACTTCAAGGCCATGAGAAAGCTGGCCAGCGAGCATCCTGCAGAGAAGGTCGGCGAGGAGATCCGCAAGCTTTACAGCTGGAACAACGAAGAGAATAAGCTGATCAACAACTAATTATATAATGTAAAATGGTTTAAAAAAAGGAGTTGCTATAGTATAGAGAGAAAATATCTTCTATATTAAGGCAACTCCATTTCTTTATAAGTGTTTGTCATTTCCGCAGTTCCTTGGATTCATTGCGGTGTTGGATTGGAGTTTTTCCCGTCGATTTCTTAAAAACCTGGGAAAAGTAGGACTGGGAGGAGATAATTGATGGGAGACAGTCCTGTGTACTTTGTGAAGGCGTGGGCAGTGATAACCCGGTGTTCAACGACAAGAGCATTCTGGCGCGGATGGATCTGGGCAAAATTTGATATAACGAATACATTGCGGACAGGGTATGGCGCCACAGCTGTGCCCTGTCCCCTTTCTTTTTATTTTCTGCCTTTCTTTAGAAATTCTTTGGATTTCCATGTCAGAAAACTTCAGAAGCCGGACGTATACTATCCTCAGAAAACAGATAGACCGCAGGAAGATATGCGGAACTAAAAATGCAGGAGGAAAGAGTATGAAGAAAAAATATCTGACCATAGCCTTGGGCATCGTGGCAGTCATTGCAGTGTCGGTCATATGGCTGTTGAACCGCCCGAAGGCATTGGGTAATATCAACCATTCGTTTTCTTCCCTTGAGCCGGCAACCAACACCTCCACAATCTCTTTTTTTGCGGAGGAAGGCGATAGGATCAGATTTTACTTTGCCTCCGATATTGAGCAGGGAGATCTGGATATCGTCCTATATGACTCGGAGGGGAATATGGTTAAAGAACTGGATCAGGCAAGGGAACTGGTCACTTATCTAACCATACACTACGATGACACATATACTCTGGCGGCAGAATATACAGACTTTGCAGGGAACTTCAAAGCGGAAGTGTTTGATGTGAAATAGGAAGCAAATTGACAACGTAGCAGGAATTATATAGAAAAAGCTGATGAAAACGGCGGATTAAAAGGTATAGGCAAGGGCAGACCCGGACCGCCATAGAAGAACATAAACAGGAGGCAGGAGAAATGGATTATGCAGCAATTTTGGATGTATTTACGAGGTATGGAGCTATCGCCATCTTTGTACTGGTGTTTTTGGAGTATATGAATCTGCCGGGTTTTCCGGCGGGGATCATCATGCCGCTGGCGGGCATTATGGCGGCAGGCGGCAATATCTCGTTCCCTTGGGTGATGGTCATCACGGTGGCGGCGGGGCTTTTAGGCAGCCTGGTGCTGTATGTGCTGGGATTCACAGGCGGACGGTTATTTCTGGAAAAATATATGAACAAGTTTCCGAAGCAGAGACCACGGATAGAAAAGTATCTGGCCTGGGTGCAGGAGAAGGGCGGCATGGGGCTGATTGCCGCTAAACTGATTCCCATGATCCGCACACTGGTGTCTATCCCCGCGGGAGTGTTTCGAATGAGGATGGACCAATATATAATCTGCTCCACCATCGGTATTTTTATATGGAATCTGTTTTTTGTGGGAGCAGGGTATTTCTGCGGGGAGCAGGTGCTTAGCTGGTTTGCCTGATGAGCAGCTTGGTAAAAGTTTGGAAGTAAAACTTCCAAATACTGATTGGTGCAATATCGCAGGCGAAGCCAGCGATATGCATGTAGAGGTAAGTTTGGAAGTGAAACTTCCAAATACGCATTAACGCAGTATCGCGGGCCAGCCTGCGATATGCAAGGAAGAGGTAAGTTAAAAACACGACACAGCCCGCATTATGCAGGAAAGAAGGTAATATAAAAATGAAAATAGCGATGATGACCAACAATTACAAGCCCTATATCGGTGGAGTGCCCATCTCCATCGAGCGTTTGACGAAGGCTCTGCGGGAGCAGGGACATAAGGTGGTGGTGTTCGCGCCCAAATATAAATATCTGGGGAGCGGACAGGAACAGGAGGAGGACGTGGTGCGCTACAACACCCTGAGCCAGCACTTTTACAGTGACACGGTGCTGCCCAATCCTTTGGATCCGGTGCTTGAGGAGACATTTGCCAGGGAGAACTTTGACGTGATTCATGTGCATCACCCTGTGCTCATCGGCAAGGTGGCGGTTCGCCTGTCCCAGAAGTACAATATTCCTCTGGTGTATACATACCACACCCAGTATGAGCAGTACCTGGATTACGCAGGCCCCATCCACTGGCTGAGCCGTGGAGCGGAAAAAAACAATCTGCTGGGCAGGATCCGCTGTCAGGGCAGCCGGGCCATCAAGCAGGAACTGGCCCCCTGGTATCTCAGCGGCTTTATGCGGCGGTGCCACACCGTCATCGCTCCCACGGAGGGCATGAAAAGGACTTTTAATCTGCAATATGGATATACTTACAACTGTCAGGCGGATGTGAGGGTGCTGCCCACAGGGCTGAACCAGGAGAGTTATCAGGCGGCCCCTGCCGCGGTGAGGGAGATACGGCAGCGTCACGGCGGCGGGGAGATGCCCTTGCTGGTCACGGTGTCCCGGCTGGGACATGAAAAAAACGTGCCCTTCCTGCTGCGGTGCATGGTCCGGCTGAAACAGTATCTGCCGGACTTCAGGATGATGGTTATCGGGGACGGTCCCCAGCGGGAGGAGTACATGGATCTGTGTGACCAGCTGGATATCCGTCAGCAGATCTGCTTTCTGGGAAGTCTGCCCAATCAGGAGATTGCCGCCCATATGGCGGCTGCGGACTGCTTTGTGTTTGCCTCCAAGACGGAGACCCAGGGAATCGTGATCTTAGAGGCAATGGCGGCAAAGACCCCGGTGGTGGCTCTGCGGGCTTCGGGCGTGGAGGATCTGGTGGAAGACGGCGTCAGCGGTTATCTATGCCCGGAGGAGGAGGAGGCCTTCACGGAGCAGCTGCTGCGGGTGCTGCAGAATGAGCCGCTGCGGGAGCAGCTGCGAATCGGAGCCTTTGCGGCGGCGCTTCAGTATCGGGAAGATGCAGTTGCAGAAATGGCTGTCAGGATATATACTGATACCTGTAGGCAATATGCCATGACGCAGCCCGGCGCCCAGACAAGGATATTCAAAGATCTGCGGGAGCGCCTGCGTATGCTGGGGTAATGGTGTTGGAAGAAGTGCCTTCAAATGAATGATGAGGGAGAGTAAATAAAATGAATCAGCAAGAGTACAGCATCCTGGTGGTGGAGGACGACAAGGAGATTCGGCAGGGAATCGAGATCTATCTGCGCAACCAGGGATATCAGGTCTATCAGGCGTCTAACGGTAAGGAGGGATTGGAGATTGTAAAGAGCAGGGAACTGCATTTGATGATCCTGGATGTGATGATGCCGGTGATGGACGGAATTACCATGCTGATGAAGACCAGAGATCTGGGATATGAATTTCCTGTGCTGATGCTGTCGGCCAAGTCCGAGGAAGTGGATAAGATCATGGGGCTGAACATGGGGGCGGATGATTACATTTCCAAGCCGTTTACCCCGCTGGAACTGCTGGCCAGAGTAAATTCCCATCTGCGGCGCTACAGCAAGTATATGAGCGCTGTGAGCGGCGCGACGGCCAGGGACCATATCTATACTTTAGGCGGATTGGAACTGAACGAGGACAGCGTGGAACTGACGGTGGATGGGGAGCCGGTGAAGCTTACCCCCATGGAGTTCAAGATTGTGCAGCTGTTGATGAAGAACCCGGGAAGGGTATTTTCTGCCGATGAGATCTATGAGCGGGTCTGGAACGAGAAAGCTGTCAACACGGATACTATTATGGTCCATGTGCGGAATATACGGGAGAAGATTGAGATAGACCCCAAGAATCCCAAGTACCTGAAAGTGGTCTGGGGTGTGGGGTATAAGATGGAGAAGCAGTAACAGGATTCAATAGGTATCTGGATGTGCAGGAAAGAGGTAACTATGAAAAAAGGGAAGCAGAAAGCGGAAGCCACCCGGACAGAGTCCTGGCAGCAGACAGCCCCAAAGCAGAAGAAAAGAAAGTGGCAAAACATATGGCGGATAGGGATAGTACTGTCTCTGGCAGGTGCGTTTATCATGCTGATGCGCTGTATGAATGTCTCCGAGATTTACCGAACGGAACCCTCGGTGACAGATATGTTCAATGTGGGGATCTGCACCCGCTACAACTATGTGCTGTACCGTGACCTCTATAATGTGGTGAACGGCAGGCGCCTTACCTTTGACCAGCTGTATGGCATACCCGACGGAGAGGAACAGGAGTTGACCCTGAGCAGTGAATTGATAGATCAAGGCAGATATATTCTGGAGACCCGGGGGGACGAGAAAGCCGACTTGGAGAAGATACAGCAGTTCTGGGAGGGGGTAATGCAGGAGTCCCTGGCCAATATATATAGCTATCTGGGGGAACGTCTTGATTTATTGAGTCAGGATATGCAGAACCAAATGGGCGTCTTTGACTATTGGATACGGGACAATGGAACGGGGACTATTGTCACCAACACTCTGCAGACGGAGAAAGGGCAGGATTTCGCGTCGGAGGAGTATGCCGTCTGGTTTCAGATGAACTATGATGCGACAGGCAATTTTTCGGTCAAGGCAGTGATGGACAATGATGTTAATGTATTGACCAAGACCCTGTATGACAGCGCCCGCAATGGTCTGTGCGGAAGCTATATGGAGGGGATCGACATTGCGAGTTATGTGCCTGAAAATATAGAGATAGTGGAAGAAGAGTATGGATATATAGGGAACGCAGTTGCTGGTTCTACTTTTACCAGCCAGTTGGAACAGCGGGCATACAGTTATGGCAGTCCTAAGAACTGCACAGTCGTCTACGGAATTAAGCGCAGTCAGTGGGAAACTCTGGTGAGCAATTACCGGGCCCAAAATGATTATATGGATATTTACAGGGAGTATCGGTACGACGGACTGGGCAGTATCTTTATAGCGATTGTGGCTGTGCTTATATGCTGGGGATTTTTCTTCGGTAATCCTAACAAGGAGGAGAAAAGGCTTCTGCGGTATTTTCGCCGGGCCCCGGCGGAGGCGGTGATAGTGGGGGCGATAGTGCTGCTTCTGGGGACAGACAATCAGATAGTAAACATGGCGACCCGGCTGTATTTATCCAATAATCCTCATTATTATCGTCACACAATATACTGGTGGAGCCTGGGGGATTATCTGGCCTATGGCACGAACATGTTGGTGATGGCGGGCCTGTTTTTCGCCGCCTGGTACATTGGCTGCTGCCTGGGAGAGGTGCGCAGACTGGGCGTCGGGGGATATCTGTGTAAGCGCGCGGTATGCTCGCAGGTCTGGAACTGGTGCAAGGAGCGGATTCGGCGGTATTACCAGACCCTTGTGAATCTGGATATCACCAAGGACTCCCGCAGGCAGGTGATCAAGCTGCTGGTTATCAACGGGATTGTGGTTCTGCTGCTCTGTACCATGTGGGTGGCAGGATGGTTCGGTGTGATCGTCTATTCACTGCTGCTGTATTTCGTGGTAAAGAAATATATAAGTGATCTGCAGAAGAAGTACGGCATTTTGCTGCGGGCCACCAATGAGATAGCAAACGGCAATCTGGAGGTAAGGATAACGGAACACTTGGGGGTGTTTGAACCCTTTAAACCCCAGATTTACCGGATTGAGGAAGGGTTTCAGAAAGCAGTGGCGGAGGAGGTGAAGAGCCAGCGTATGAAGACAGAACTGATTACCAATGTATCCCATGATCTGAAGACGCCCCTGACGGCGATTATCACTTATGTGAATCTGCTGAAGGAGGAAAATGTCACTGAGGAGCAGAGAGCCCAGTATCTGCAGATTCTGGAACAGAAATCGCTGCGGCTGAAAGCTTTGATCGAGGATCTGTTTGAGGTCAGCAAGGCCAACAGCAAGAATGTGACACTGAATCTGGTGGATGTGGATATTGTGAATCTGCTGCGGCAGGTGGAGTTTGAGCAGGAGGACCGGCTGGAGGAGAGGAATCTTGCGGTGCGGATGCGGCTGCCGGAGGAGAAGGTCATAGTACGGCTGGACAGTCAGAAAGCGTACAGAATTTATGAGAATCTGTTTGGAAATATCATCAAGTATGCCATGGAGGGTACCAGGATCTATGTGGATCTGGAGCAGTCCGGGGGAGAAGTGACGGTGCGGCTGAAAAATATTACAGAGCAGGAGATTACAGTCAGCGGCGAGGAACTGACGGAGCGTTTTGTCCGGGGAGACGCTTCCCGCAATACGGAGGGCAGCGGCCTGGGCCTGGCCATCGTCCGCAGTTTTACGGAACTGATGGGCGGAAGGTTTGAGGTGACGGTGGACGGAGATCTGTTTACCGCCAGCACCACCTGGGTGCTGGAACGGGGGCAGCTTACTGCCGACAATACTCTGTATCTGAATCAGGTTTAAGCCTGTTCTTTACAATTGACCTGGCCCAGAAAGGCATTTACGGCGGCGGATTGTTGGGCGGAGCGGGAATAGGCAAAGCCAATGCGGCGCGGGGGGATAGGCTCTCTGATGGAACATTCCATCAGAGAGCCTTCTTTTAATTCGTTTTGGACAAATTCACCGATGACGCAGGCAATGCCCAGGCCGATGCGGGCAAAGTCAATGAGCAGGTCCAGGGTGGTGACTTCGATCTGATGTTCCATGGTAATGTTTTGCAGCAGCATATGCTTATCTATATACTGGCGGGTCACGTTGTTTTTGTCCAGCAGCAGAAAAGTACCCTGGGCCAGCAGATCCCCGTTTTCACCGATCTGACTATGCAGCTTGCTCAGATATTTCGGGGAACAGACAAAGATATCATGGATTTCCCTGATGGGGAGAAACGTTAAATGGCTGCTCTCCAGGCGGTCGCTCTCGCCCACCAGCCCCAGATCCAGCCTTCCGTTTTCCAGGGATGCTATAGTCTCGTAGGTGGATTGGCAGGACAGGGAAACTTTCACATAGGGATTGGCGGTGATATAGTCTTGCAGATAGGGCAGCAGCACATATTTGCACAGAGTGGTGCTGACTCCGATGGACAGACTGCCGGCGCCCAACAGGTCATTCCTGCTTATCATTTCCTCCCCCTGGCGGATGGCCTGAAAAGCGGTGTCCAGATGCTTATACAAAAGCTGTCCGTTCTCCGTCAAGGTGACTCCACGGGAACTGCGGATCAGCAGGGGAGAGGCAAAGGATTCCTCCAGCCGGGAGATGGATTTGCTCACGGCGGGCTGGCTGATATACAGTTTTTTGGCGGCGGCGGAAATATTACCGCACTGAGCCACGGTGTAAAAGATGTGATACAGGTTGAGCTGGTTCATGGCAGATACCTTTCCATAATCTGAAATACATTCTGTTTGGTAGAACTATGCTCATTATAGCATAACAGACGACTAAGGCAAACATAAATGCTATATTCTGAGGAATACAGGACTTTTTCAGGGGAGGAAATTGACAGCCAGAAGAGGGAAATTGACAGCCAGAAGAGGGAAATAGAACGTCTGGAGAAAAAGAAACTACTCCTGTCCCGTCAGATGGCTTGAGCAAAGGGAAAGGGGTCCATACACTGTGATGAGTAATATATAACATATAGTTATGGAAAATATAAATATTATATATTTGAAGAATAGCAAGAAATATGTTAAGATGAGGACAGATCAAAACAGTGTCCCCGGAGCCTGCGGCTCCATGGTATGGTTTCCGGGACTAAAATCAGGAGGATGACGTTATGGGAATGACGATGACGCAGAAGATTCTGGCAGCGGCGGCAGGGCTTGACAAGGTTGAGGCGGGCCAGCTGATCGAGGCTAATCTTGACCTGGTGCTGGGCAATGACATTACCAGTCCGGTGGCCATCAAGGAGATGGACAAGATGAAGGTGCAGGGAGTGTTCGACAAGGACAAGATCGCCCTGGTGCCGGATCATTTTGTGCCCAACAAGGACATCAAGTCCGCGGAGCACTGCAAATGTGTGAGAGAGTTTGCCAGAAAGAATGAGATTACCAATTATTTTGAAGTGGGAGAGATGGGTATTGAACATGCGCTGCTGCCGGAGAAAGGTCTGACGGTGGCAGGGGACGTGATCATCGGCGCGGATTCCCACACCTGTACCTACGGCGCGCTGGGCGCTTTTTCCACCGGTGTGGGCAGCACGGACATGGCAGCGGGGATGGCCACGGGCAAGGCATGGTTCAAGGTGCCCGCGGCCATCAGGTTCAACCTCACCGGAAAGCTGCCTAAATGGGTCAGCGGCAAGGATGTGATTCTTCATATTATTGGCATGATCGGCGTGGACGGCGCACTGTACAAATCCATGGAATTTGTGGGGGACGGCATCGCCAGCCTGTCCATGGATGACCGCTTTACCATCGCCAACATGGCCATTGAGGCCGGAGGAAAGAACGGGATTTTCCCGGTGGACGACAGGGCGAAAGCCTACATGGAGGAGCACAGCGCCAGAGCTTACAAGATTTACGAGGCCGATGAGGACGCGGTTTATGATCAGGAATATACCATTGATCTAAGCACCCTGCGGCCCACCATTGCGTTTCCTCATCTGCCGGAGAATACCCACACCATCGACGAGATCCGGGAGGATATCGCTATTGACCAGGTGGTAATCGGTTCCTGTACCAATGGGCGCCTTTCGGATCTGCGGACGGCGGCGGAGGTGCTTAAGGGCCGTCATGTACAGAAGGGGATGCGCTGTATCGTGATACCCGCTACCCAGGCCATCTATATGCAGGCCATGGAAGAGGGACTTTTGAAAACATTTATTGAGGCCGGAGCCATTGTCAGCACTCCCACCTGCGGTCCCTGCCTGGGTGGCTATATGGGCATATTGGCGGAGGGAGAGCGCTGCGTCTCCACCACCAACCGCAACTTTGTGGGCCGCATGGGCCATGTGACCAGCGAAATCTATCTGGCCAGCCCCGCCGTGGCTGCCGCCAGCGCAGTGACAGGGAAGATTTCCAGCCCGGAGCAGCTGTAGAAACTGCGGAACTATAAACCAAATTCTAAACAGCATATCCCCGAACGGAACACTGCGCAACATAGGGGCGCCTAAGCGACCATATGCTGCGCGCTGGACTTGTGTGCCGAGAGGGGGATATGCGGAACTGGAACTCTAAATAGGAGGCTATAATCATATGAAAGCAAATGGAACCGTCTTTCGTTACGGAGACAATGTAGATACAGATGTAATCATACCCGCCAGATATCTGAATTCCTCGGACCCGGCGGAACTGGCAACTCACTGCATGGAGGATATTGACCAGGATTTTGTGAAAAAAGTGCAGAAAGGTGATATTATCGTTGCGGATAAAAACTTCGGCTGTGGTTCTTCCAGGGAACATGCGCCCATCGCCATCAAGGCGGCAGGGGTAAGCTGTGTTATCGCGGAGACTTTTGCCAGAATATTTTACCGCAACGCCATCAATATCGGGCTTCCCATCATCGAATGCCCGGAGGCCAGCCAGGGTATAGAGGCAGGAGATCAGGTCGAGGTGGACTTTGACAGCGGTATGATTTACAACCGCACCAAGGGAACCCAGTTCAAAGGGCAGGCGTTCCCCGAGTTCATGCAGAAGATCATCGCCGCCGAAGGGCTGATTAACTACATCAACAACAAGTAAAACAAAGAATCGGGAAGCAGCCGGGAAGGTTGCTTTCCGATTTTTATCGATACCATAGCGGGACTGACAGTGCTGTTTCGGATACTGTGGGAGGTGAATACGGATATGAAACAACCCTCGATACTTTTTAAATACAGACAAGAAAAGTATCTGTTTCATGGAAGCCCAATTAAAATAGAGACTCTGTCTCCGAGACAGGCTCATGACGCTGAATATGAGGCTGGCTGCCAAGAGGCCGTATATGCTACGGACAATCTGGATATGGCGATATGCTTTGCAATGGGGTGGAGGGCGGTGAGGATTCTGAGAGGACAATGCTGCCGGAATACGGTATGAAAATGCTGTTTAAGAACTGCCATCCCAGGTATGGACGAAAGGGATATATTTATGTTTTAAACAGAGATGAGTTTGTTCATGCCATGGGGAGTCAGTGGGTCGCCTATAAAGAGCAAATCCCGGTTGACATTATTGAAATCAATGTCGGTGAATATACACAGGATCATTGTGTAATTGTAGAATAGAAAATTCCTGCAAAAATGTTTTACGATTAGTGACAAGAGTGCTATAATATAAGTTTAGAACTAACGTTCCAAATACACATTAAGGAATATCGCCGGGACAAGGTAAGTTTGGAAGTAAAACTTCCAAATACGCATTAACGCAATATCGCAGGCTCAGCCTGCGATATGCAGGAAAAAGGTAAGTTTGGAAGTGAAACTTCCAAAAAATTATTAACGCAATAACATGGGCATAGCGGGAGTTTGGCTTAGGCCAAACTCCGGTTATGCAGGGACAAGGGAAGTGTATTATGAAAAATGTTTCCGCAAACAAAAACAAATATGAGATGGATATGTGCAGCGGCAGTCTGCTGCCCAAGATTCTGCTGTATTCTCTGCCGCTGATGCTGTCAGGAATTTTACAGCTGTTATTTAACGCCGCGGACATTGTGGTGGTGGGACGCTTCGCGGGCAATGACGCCCTGGCGGCGGTGGGGTCTACCAGTTCGCTGATCAATCTGCTGGTGAACGTGTTTATGGGTCTGTCCGTGGGAACCAATGTGATGGTGGCCAGATTCTATGGTGCAGGACAGAAAAAGGAACTGGAAGAGATGGTACATACCGCCATACTGACATCCATTGTCAGCGGCGTGATCCTGATTTTTGTGGGGCTGGCCCTGTCCCGGCCCGCGCTTCTTTTGATGGACACTCCGGAGAATGTGATTGATCAGTCGGTGCTGTATATCCGTATCTATTTTGTGGGGATGCCTGCCATGATGCTTTATAACTTTGGCAGCGCGGTGCTGCGGGCGGTGGGAGATACCAGACGGCCCCTGTATTTTCTGATGATCGCGGGAGTTATCAATGTGGTTCTGAATCTGTTCTTTGTGATTTCCCTGTCCATGGGTGTGGCGGGAGTGGCGCTGGCCACCATCATCTCCCAGGCTGTCTCGGCAATCCTGGTACTCCTGTGCCTGATGCGTTCCGAGAGCGATTACCGTGTCGAACTGAAAAAACTGCGCATTGTGAAGGATAAAATGCTGAAAATGATCCAAATCGGCCTGCCTGCGGGAATGCAGGGAGCCCTGTTTTCCGTCTCCAATGTGTTGATCCAGTCCTCGGTGAACTCCTTTGGATCCATCGCCATGGCGGGCAACACAGCGGCCCAGAACCTGGAGGGCTTTGTCTACACGGCCATGAATGCCCTGCACCAGACCTGCATCAGCTTCACCGGGCAGAATTACGGCGCGAAACAGTATAAACGGATGGGAAAAATTCTGCTGATCTGTCAGGGCTGTGTCATTGTGGTGGGTGTGCTTATGGGCACCGGGGTTTATCTGGCGGGGGGAACCTTGCTAAAACTCTACTCTCCTGACCCGGAGGTGATTCAATATGGAATGCTGCGTCTTTCCTATATCTGTACCACCTACGCCCTGTGCGGCATGATGGATGTGATGGTGGGATCGCTTCGGGGCATGGGCTACAGCATTATGCCCATGCTGGTGTCCCTGACCGGGGCCTGCCTGTTTCGGATAGTGTGGATCATGACCATCTTCAAAGCCCATCACAGCCTGGAGATACTGTATGTGTCCTATCCTATCAGCTGGGGACTGACTTTTGCGGCGCATCTGCTGTGCTTCCTGGTGGTATATGGCAGGATACGGCGGCAGAAGGCAAAATAAACGGAACCATAGATCCAACGTAGCAGAAAATAGCACAATAAAAGAAAGCACTTGAAACATATGTTCTGCTATGATAGAATGGATAAGCAAACTGCAAACAGGATCCGGTCTATGTGAAACAGATCAGGGGTTATTTTTTCTCTCTGTTTTTTCGGGTATTGTGCTGACCTGGGATAGAATACGGAAGAATACTTTAAGGTACTGGTGGATATTTCCATGCTCTATATTTTATGTGGTTTCCGCTCTGCTCAGTACATTCACTGCGTACATAGCCCATGATGATCCCGCGGATCCCAATTTCAGGAGATATGAGAACTGGGGATTAAAAGATTTTGTTCTGAATGATATCAAAACATTAATTATATGGCTGCTGATCGGTGCGGCGCTCTATTTTGTGTTTGAAAGAAAAGCGTGTAAAAGGTTTATAAAAGTGGGATGTATAGCTTTGCTGGCATTTTTGGCGGTTCTGTCGGCGGTGGTAATCCTACTGTCAATTACAAAGCTTTCGTAAATTGTTTGATTCTGGTTTGGGAAGGGGAGCCTATGTTTGCTTATGTAAAGGGAATTGTGGCGGATATAGCGCAGGATTGCTGTGTCATAGACGTGCATGACGTGGGGATGAATATCCATATTTCGGCTCAGACGGCGGCCAGGATGCCGGGGATAGGGCAGGAGGCTAAGCTGTACACTTATACCAGCGTCCGGGAGGATGCGTTCTGGCTCTATGGCTTCCTGTCCAAAGGGGATTTGGAGATGTTTAAGCGCTGTATCACCGTCAGCGGCATCGGTCCCAAAGGGGCGCTGGGCCTGTTGTCCGTGATGGACGGAGATCAGCTGCGCTTTGCGATTCTGGCCCAGGATGTGAAGGCAATCTCCAAGGCTCCCGGCATCGGCAAGCGCACGGCGGAACGGCTGGTGCTGGAATTGAAGGACAAGCTGGATTTGGGGCCTGCTGATATTTCAACGGAAGCGGCTGTCTACGGGAACGAAACAGGGACCGTCATGGATCATCCCGGCAAACGGGAGGCAGTGGAGGCCCTGGTGGCGCTGGGCTACGGGCAGGCCGAGGCCATGAAGGCAGTGGGCCAGGTGGAGGGAGCGGACACACTGGATTCCTCCGCGCTGTTAAAGCAGGCGCTTAAGAAGATGTTTTAGACAGAGGTAAATATGGCGAAGAGAATGATAGAGACCAACCTGACCGAGGAGGACGTAAAGATCGAAGGATCCCTGCGGCCCCAGGTACTTGAGGATTATATCGGACAGTCCAAGGTAAAACAAACCCTGAAAATCTATATAGAGGCGGCCAGGCAGAGGGGGGATGCCCTGGATCATGTGCTGTTTTACGGCCCTCCAGGTCTGGGCAAGACCACTTTAGCCGCTATCATTGCCAATGAGATGGGGGTACACTTGAAGGTGACCAGCGGCCCCGCTATTGAGAAGCCGGGGGAACTGGCCGCTATCCTGAACAATCTGGAGGAAGGGGATCTTCTGTTTGTGGACGAGATTCACCGTTTAAGCCGCCAGGTGGAGGAAGTGTTGTACCCCGCCATGGAGGATTACTGTATTGATGTGATGATCGGCAAGGGACCCACGGCCCGATCCGTGCGTCTGGAACTTCCCAGGTTCACTCTTGTGGGAGCCACCACCAGGGTAGGACTCTTGACGGCTCCGCTGCGGGATCGCTTCGGCATGATTCATCATCTGGAGTTTTATTCCATCGAGGAACTGAAACTGATAATCCAGCATTCCGCCAGGGTGTTGGGAGTGGAGATTGACGAGAAGGGCGCGGTGGAATTGGCCCGCCGCAGCCGGGGCACCCCCAGACTGGCCAACAGGATACTGAAACGGGTACGGGATTTTGCCCAGGTAAAGCATGACGGCAGGATCACCGAGGAGGTGGCCCGGGAGGCTCTGGATCTGATGGATGTGGACAAGCTGGGACTGGACCATATTGACCGCAATATTTTAAACACCATGATCGAGAAGTTCCAGGGAGGACCGGTGGGGCTGGACACTCTGGCCGCCGCCATCGGGGAGGATGCCGGGACCATCGAGGACGTGGTGGAACCATACCTGCTGAAGAACGGCCTGATCAACCGCACCCCCCGGGGCCGGGTGGTAACGGAGTGCGCCTATCGGCATCTGGGGCTGGAGCCGTTATCGTGACGGGATCAGGGACAGGAGTGGCTGCGCCGGGGAAATCCTGCAGACCCTTTCCGGTGTACTGAAGCGCAATGCGGTTTTCGGGAGTTGTATCCACCAGATACAACACAATCAGAAAAAACCATTCCAGAGGTTTCATCAGAAAGTAGATCAGATCGGCCGTGTATCTGGAGCGGATCAGCTTTGCTACCGGGAAACCGCAGGTGTCATACACATGCCTTATCACTTTGTGAAATCCCGGCGTTTTTTCCTCCAATATTTGTTCGAAAGCGTTTGCCACACAGAGTTGTCTGTTCACAATCACTTCATGACCGTGCCTTACCCCGAGACGCTGGGGCTTCACAATATTTTTATGCCCGCCTGCGGCCACGGTACAGAGGTAATGTTCGTCATAGTAAATGTTCTGAGGCGCCACTTGCTGCGAGAGGTTCCACTGCGCCGTCTCCGTGAAAGCCTTTATGACGGCATCCGGTCTTTGTCCCGCCAAAAGCAGCAGCACAATCAGAATGCCTAACAGCGGCCACATCAGCATAAACGCGGCGAAGGGCCAGCGCCTTGAGCGCATCAAAAGCCGATTGCAGATCTGCAGCCATGAGTGTTCTTCCTGATTCCAGTGAGGATACTGTTCCCATTCCCATACTTTGTGGCGCACTGTTCTGGCGGTGATGATCACACAGTTCAGTGGAAGCAGGAGCAGGTAGATATCCATAAACGAATGCTGTGGAGAATCCGGAGGGTATACCTGTATGCCCCAGAGAATGCTTTCTGCCGTTCCCAGATACATTGCCGCCATCCCCAGCACCGGTATGAGGGGCGGCGTCTTTTTGGGAGAGGCGTAAAAGTTCAGGGTCAAATAGCCGACGTATCCCACCAGAGCCAGTATCCATATGGTGGGGGCATAGTGGGTAAAAATGGGCGTGTGGGTCTCGGCGTTGTACAGGACCTCATTCCAGTTTTTTCCAAACTCTACGCTGTAGAATACTTCCAGATAAATAATACTGTATAGTACCCCCAGCGGAATTGCCGCCACATCAAAACCCCGTCCCCTTCTGTAAGTCTCCTCATGGCCATGTCCCCTTATTGCCAGATATATTTCCGCCGCTGTTATTATCCAGGGAAAGACTAAACAGCCGGCGCCAAGGGATCCCAGCATGATAAGTTCAAGCAGATCATCCAGATCGCGTTCCACTGCCAGCGTCCACAGCACCACAACTACTATTCCTGCCAGCGGTGTCAACAGGGCCAGGGTCAGACAGGGATGTTTTGACCATATTCTGGATTTTGTTTCCGGCTCTTTTCTGCCTGCGGTTTTGTCCCCGGTTTCCGGGATGATTTCGTTAGCCACTGCTTTTCCTTCTTTCTTTTCTCTGTTTCCTGGCTTTGCTTTACCTGTGTCTTTTTCTTGCGAGCCTTTTCAGTGCCCCCAATATAGCATTTATATGATTGAAAGTCAATATATTTTTATTGAATATCAATAAGTGTTTGAAATGTTTGATATATGGGAGGCAACTCTATCGTAATAGGCAGGAGTGTCTGCATCAGCGGCAGAATACGTTTCTTCGTAGAAAAGATTTTAGGAAAATAGCGGAATGGGCTTGTCTGCCCGCCGGATCTGATATATAATAGTAAAAATAGATGTTGTGTTCTGATAGTACAAAGGAACGCATATATTGTAGTTTTTTGTCGGAAAGGATGGAAAATATGGCTTCCAAAACAGATACTGAGGTAATCATCGGCGGAAAAGTATTTACACTCAGCGGTTACGAAAGCGAGGAGTATCTGCAGAAAGTGGCCTCCTATATCAATAATAAAGTGAACGAATACAGTAAGATGGACAGCTTTCGCAGGCAGCCGCTGGACACCCAGGGAGTGCTGCTGCAGCTGAATATAGCGGACGATTATTTCAAGGCCAAGAAACAGATCTCCATGCTTGAAGAGGAACTGCAGCGCAAGGAAAAGGAGTTGTACGATTTAAAACATGAGTTGATCTCCTCCCAGATCAAGATGGAGAATATGGAAAAGGATTCCAGGGAGATGGAAATACAACTGCGGGAGAAAGCCAAGCAGATTGAAAAACTGGAAAAGGAACAGAAAAATAAAAAGCTGCCAGTGTAGGGCAGCTTTTCTGCTATACCCGATATGCGGAAGTTGTGCGGAGGCGGCACAGAAGCGACGCAGATCGGAAGGCGGCAAAACTGGAACGATGGCCCGGCGGGGACGGGCAGATAGGAATGGACATGGAGAGACAAAAGCAAGATAGGGAGATAGAGCTGCTGGCTCCGGCAGGCAGCCGGGAAGCCTTTTATGGCGCCGTACACGCGGGAGCGGACGCTGTCTATATGGGCGGGGAAAAATTCGGTGCGCGGGCCTATGCGGACAATTTTTCCAGGGAGGATTTGATCGCCTGTATCCGCTATGGGCACATACATGGATGCAGGAGTTATCTGACGGTAAACACCCTGATGAAGGAGCAGGAACTGACGGAGCTTACGGAGGAACTAAGGCCCCTGTACGAGGCGGGGCTGGACGGTGTGATCGTGCAGGATATCGGGGCGCTGCATGTAATCCGGCAGTATTTTCCGGGGCTTAAGATTCACGCCAGCACCCAGATGACCGTGACCGGGCCGGAGGGGGCAAAACTGCTGAAGGAATTGGGGGTATCCAGGGTGGTGCCCGCCAGGGAACTCAGTCTGCGGGAACTGGGGAACCTTAAGCGGGAAAGCGGACTGGAGGTGGAGGCTTTCGTCCACGGGGCCATGTGCTATTGTTACTCCGGGGCGTGTCTTTTCAGCAGTATTCTGGGGGACCGCAGCGGCAACAGGGGGCGCTGTGCCCAGCCTTGCAGGCTGGCCTACGACACGGACAGCCCCGGCGCGGTTGTTCACAGGAAGGAGTATTATCCTCTGAGTCTGAAGGATCTGTGTACCATAGAGCATCTGCCGGAACTGATAGAGGAGGGCATCGACTCCCTCAAGATCGAGGGGCGCATGAAAAGGCCGGAGTACGCGGCGGGGGTGACGGCTCTTTACCGAAAATATCTGGACAGGTATCTAACCCATCCCGAAAAACCTTTTCATGTGGAGAATGAGGATCTGGAGGCTCTGGCCAAACTGTATATCCGCAGCCAGAGACAGGACGGATATTTTTTCAGGCAGAACGGACGGGAGATGGTGACTCTGGAAAGTCCCTCCTACAGCGGCAGTGACGACACATATCTGGAGCAGGTGCGGCAGCGATATATAGAACATAAAAAGCGGCTTAAAATCTGGATGAAAGCAGAGTTTGTCTGCGGCCGGCCCGCCCGGATCCAAATGGGGACAGGGGATTGCCGGGCAGAGGTATGGGGCGACGCGGTGGAACCTGCCCAGAACCGTCCCGTGCTTGAGGCGGATATCCGAAAACAGCTGCAAAAGCTGGGAGAGACCTGCTTTGAATTGGAGAGCCTGGAGATCCACACCGATGAAAAGGGTTTTTACTCTTTGAAGGGGATCAACGCCCTGCGCCGGGAGGCAGTGCGCAGCCTGGAAGATCAGGTTATAGCAGGCCATGGGCTGACGCCGCTGCGGAAAGCGGTACAGGATACGCTGCCGCCGGACAGTCCGGCGGCGGAGAATATATCGGCCGGAGGCGGAATGGTCCAAGGAACATCTCCTGACAGGGAATGGCGGGTTCACATTTCCACGGAGGAACAGCTTTTGTGTCTGGCGAAGCACTTGTCCGCCACAGGAGAGTACGGCCCGGATCAGGACGACAGGCGGCGGACCATAGAACGGCTTTATATGGAGAGTCATTTGCTGCTGTCCTCCGGGGGCGGCAAACGGCGGGGAAACTTACATGAGCCGGAGCGGGGCGGAAAAGAGGAAATGATAGGGCAGGCGCTGGAAACCCTGAACAAAGCGGGAATCGCCCTGTGGATCGCCCTCCCTTATATTCTGCGCAGCAAGGACCGAGAAATCATGGAAAACGCCATGGAACTGTACCGTCAGGAAAGGATACAGGGTTTTCTGGTCAGGAATCTGGAAGAATGGGGCTGGTTACAGCGGAAAAATCCACAGTGGCCGATTCAGCTGGATCACACAGTCTATGTGTGGAACAGCCGGTCGGCGGCGTTCTGGCAGGAAAAGGGCTGTGGACTGACCTGTCCGCTGGAGTTAAACGGCAGGGAATGGGACCGGCTATTGAGACAGCTGCAGCACTCTGGCAGCCAGTCCCGGCAGAGGGGGACCGCCCATGCCCCGGAAAAGCTGATCTATGGCCGCATTCCGATGATGGTGACTGCCAACTGTATCGCCAAGACCGCCGGAAAATGCTTACGCGGACAGAGCGTACGGGCGGAAGGAGCGCTGACGGACCGTTATCGGACCCGGTTCCCTGTGGAGATCCGCTGCGATGTGTGCATGAACATAATCTACAACAGCGTCCCCCTCTCCCTGCACAAAGAACATGTACAAAATGTATACAAACGCCTGTCCTTCACCACGGAAAGCGGCAGTGAAATGTGGCAGATCCTGAACTTTTTTACGGACAAAGCCAATTCAAACGCAGGGGTGCCGCCCTACAAGAACTATACCACCGGCCATGAAAAGAGAGGAGTATTATAGGGCACGGCGGTTGCTGAAGCATCCCGCTGGCACCCCGGTGAAAAGTAATCAGGAAGAATCTGGCGCACAAATTTTTTCATTTTGTGGTTGCTATTCCCGGCGATTTCGTCTATACTTACCTTAGTCATATGACACACCGTATCGGAGGGAATTGCAATGATCGAAGCAACGAGCTGTGGTGGTGTGGTAATTTTCCGGGGCAAGATTTTACTCTTGTATAAGAATTACAGGAATAAATACGAAGGCTGGGTTCTTCCCAAGGGCACCGTGGAAGAGGGCGAGGAGTATAAGGAGACCGCCCTGCGGGAGGTGCTTGAGGAATCCGGCGCCAGAGCGTCCATCATTAAGTATATCGGGAAAAGCGAGTATACCTTCGCAGTGCCGGAGGACATCGTGTCCAAGGATGTACATTGGTATCTGATGATGGCGGACAGTTATTACAGCAAGCCACAAAAAGAGGAGTTTTTTGTTGACTCAGGTTTTTATAAGTACCATGAGGCGTGCCACTTGCTGAAATTTGCCAATGAAAAGCAGATTTTGGAGAGAGCGTACAGCGAATATCTGGAACTGAAGAAAAATAACCTGTGGGGCAGCAAAAAATATTATTAGACCTGAGTGACGCAGGTTCTGTTCCGGGGAGAGAATCCCCGGAATTTTGCTTTTTCGTATGCTTTTATAAATTTCATTTCCATTTGCCAATATTTGTGTTATACTAAGAGGCATAAATGGCTTTTTAAGATATCCGGGGAGGAACCCATGCCGCAGCTGGTATATTATCCCAGGCTCTATGTTAGCGAGGGCATAAACAGGGAAAAGTTGGAAAAACTAAAAAAGGACCTGTCAGCCAGGCCCCATAAGGCGGGGGTGTATCTGCTGACCCTGCCGGGGAATGCCTCGGACCAGTTGGATATCTATGCGTCAAAATATCTGCGCCAGAAGTTTTATGACAGGCATCCTCTCTATGTTATAGGAATCGCGGAGGACTATGAGAAGGCTGTGGATATAGTGATGCGGATTACGTGGGAGGCTTGGGCGTCCAGGGGGGATGCCAGATTGAAGGAATATCTGATGGCGGGCATGGAGAGTGCGGATGTGGAGTGTGGTATTAAAAATACTTAGTATACTGGGAATTATCCTGCTTTGTCTTTTGGCACTCGCGGTTGCGGCATTGCTTCTGGTGCTGTTTTGTCCGGTGTCATACCGGGGAGGCGGCAGTGCGCGGGCGGGGAAATACCGGGCATGGTTCCGGTTCCGATGGCTCTTTGGCCTGGTGCGGGGCTTCTATGCGTATCCTGATAGCGGCAGTCTGAAAGTCAAGTTGTTGTGGCTGACAGTCTATGACAGCGGCGGGAAGCAGGAGAAAGCATCCCCGGAAGATAAGCTGTCCAGGCAAGTGGCGGAGGCGGAAGAGAGGGAGCAGTCAGGAAAGGGAGAGGCAGAGGTAGAAGGGCGGACACAGCCGGAGAGAACCGCTGCCAGAACAGAGAAACAGGCGCCGTCTGAACAGACCGCCATCAAAACAGAGAAACAGGCACCGCTTGAACAGACTGCCATCAAAACAGGGGAACAGGTGCCGTCTGAACAGGCCGCCATAGAGGCGGAGGGACAGAACTCGCCGAATCCGGCAGCAAGCGGAGAGGCTTGGCCGGATGAAGCCAAAGAGGCGCCTGCGGATAAACTGTCCGGCTTAAAGGATAAGCTGACTTTCTATCTGGAGATTGTGCGGGATGAGGAGAATCAGGAACTGGTAAAGCATGGTCTGACTCGTCTGGGCAAAATCCTAAAGAGCATCCGCCCCCGTTTTCTGCGGGCAGAGGCTCTGGTGGGTCTGGGAGAGCCGGACCTCACCGGATATGTATATGGAATCTATTGGGCGGTAAAGCCTTTTCTGGGGAAGAAATGCCGCATGACTGTCACTCCGGATTTTGAGAGACGGATTTTGGAGGGAGAGGCCGTCCTGGGAGGGCGGATCATGGCAGCGACGGTATTACACCATGCTGTCAGGGTATTGCTTGACAGGCGTCTGCGCCGGCTGTTGGATAAAATGAAAAGGCAGGAATAATGTAAGCGAACAAATCAAATATATGGAGCTTTAGTTAATAAGTGAGGCAGGAGGATAAGAAAATAATGGCGGATAAGGAGACAAAAGGGAAAGAGATGGCGGACAGAAAAGGATTTCCCGGGGTGGTGGAATCTCTGCTGCAGGGAATGGACAATGTATTGTCGGCCAAAACCGTGGTGGGCCAGCCCGTGCAGGTAGGGGATGTTACGATTTTGCCCCTGGTGGATGTCAGTTTTGGCTTTGCCGCCGGGGCGGGCAGCAATTCGGATAAGAACTCTGCCAAGAACGGCGGAGGTCTGGGCGGAAAGATGTCTCCCAGCGCAGTGCTGATCATCAAGGACGGCACTACCAGACTGGTCAATGTGAAAGATCAGAATACCATGACCAAGCTGCTGGATATGCTGCCGGATCTGGTGGATAAATTCACCGGCAAGAAGGAAACGGGCCTGGAGGACGAGGAGGCCGTAAATATTGCCTTCCCCGACAGGGAGGAAAAAGAGTGAAAGTATTTCTGTTCCGAAACAGGTTGCTGCCGCATATAGTAGCATAAGGACTGTTTTATTGAAGGAACGGGTATGAAACTATTTAAACTGATCGGGCTGGCCGCCTTTTTTATCGCATTGGGCATGCTGATTATGCTGTTTATGACCAGCAGGCTGATGGGGTTATTTTTGATTGCTCTGCTGCTCCTGCTGGGGTACTGTTGTCTGTGCTCCGATATGTGAGTGTACGGCGGCAGGCGGCGCGGGCTCACTCTCATATGATCTCAGCGGTTCTCCAAATATTCGTGCAAGCACGGCTGTCTGGCTTATTACCCGCAGGGATCAGGAGAGACGGGACAAGGATATAGGGACTGTATGGATATGGAAAACGGAATAAACTGGGAGGAAGTCGATAAGGCGAAAAACGAGGATGAACTGCGGGGGATGAAGCTGTGGCTGTTCCAGGAGAATATCCGTCTTCAGAATGAGCGCAGCGAGTTGGAGGATATGCAGGACAAGCTTCTTCAGGAGCGGGTTCGTTTCCGGGACGAGATGGATGCCATAAACCGGCGGATGTCCATGGAACAGAAGCGGCTGCGGGAGGAAAATCTGTTTTTTGAAAAGAAGCTGGCGATCCTGCAGGATGGATTTCGCAAGCTGGACGAAGACAGGCAGCGCTTTGAGCAGGAAAGACGCAGGCTGGAACAAAGCGGCAGATATCAGAAGCAGAGAGAAAACGTGGAACTGCTTGGGCAGGGAGATAATATTGCCCATATGCTGTTTCGCAGCGCCGGCAATCCCCTGACTCTGCGCAAGCGGTACAGGGATCTGCTGAAAATTTTTCATCCGGACAATTTTTGCGGAGACGCGGAACTGATGCAGTATATCAACCGGGAATTTCAGCGCCGCAAAGAAGAATAAGGACAACAAAATCAGCGCCGCAAAGAAGAATAGGGACAACAAAAAACCGGCTCATGTGAACCGGTTTTCCTTTTTTCAGTAAAGTATACAGTTAAGCTCTCTCAACCTTGCCAGACTTTAAACATCTGGTGCAGACATGCAGCTTCTTGGCAGCGCCATTTACCATGCATTTCACATTCTTGACGTTGGAATTCCATATTGCATTGCTTCTTCTATGAGAATGGCTTACGTTATTACCGAAATGAACGCCCTTACCACAAATATCACACTTAGCCATCTTGACACCTCCTCAACCTTAAGCTGTTTTCTCTATTTCATTGCATAAAAATTAACAACATTGATATATTAACAGAAAAAGCATGGAAAAGCAAGCAAAAAAATGAAATTTTTAATTTTTTGTTTTTGGGGTGTTCCATTTTTATCCAAAAGCATGTATAATGGTGAGTAATTGGAGTGTAAAACAGTGAGGAAGACTGCGGAACTCAAAATAAGGAGGTACTGATATGAAGGGTTCTTCTATGAATACACATATGGGCAATATCGTGATCAACAACGAAGTCATTGCCCAATATGCCGGAAGCGTGGCCGTGGAATGTTTTGGCATCGTCGGAATGGCGGGAGTCAGCGTGAAAGATGGCATGTCCAAGCTCTTAAAAAGGGATAACCTGACCAGGGGCATCAATGTGAGCCTGAACAACAATAAGCTGACTTTGGATTTTCATGTGATCGTGGCCTACGGCGTGAGCATCATCGCCGTGTCGGACAATCTGATCAGCAGCGTGAAATATAAGGTGGAAGAGTTTACCGGTATCCATATTGAGAAAATCAACATCTTTGTAGAAGGTGTTCGAGTGATTGATTAAATTTAGGAGGATTTGTCGTGACTTCAAATACAATCGACGCTAAGATGCTGTCAAAGATGTTCTTAGCTGGTGCAAAAAACCTGGAAAGTAAGAAAGAATGGATCAACGAACTGAACGTATTCCCCGTGCCGGACGGCGATACGGGCACCAATATGACCATGACCATCATGTCGGCGGCCAGGGAGGTGTCTGCGCTGGGCGAAAATCCCGATATGGTGTCCCTGTGCAAGGCTGTATCCAGCGGTTCCCTGCGGGGGGCCAGAGGAAATTCCGGCGTCATCCTGTCCCAATTGCTCCGGGGCTTTACCAAGAGCATCAGCGGCAAGGAACAGCTGGGCATCCCGGAGCTTGCCGATGCCTTTGAAAAAGCGGTGGAGACTGCCTACAAGGCGGTGATGAAGCCCAAGGAGGGCACGATTCTGACAGTGGCCAAGGGCGGTTCCGAGAAGGCGAGGGAACTGGCGGACGGCGGCATGGAGAATATGGGAGAGTTTCTTGACCAGGTGATTGCCCATGCCAGATATGTGCTGAGCCAGACCCCGGAGCTTCTGCCGGTGCTGAAGCAGGCGGGCGTGGTGGACTCCGGCGGCCAGGGGCTGGTGGAAGTGATGAGCGGCGCCTATGACGCCTTTTTAGGCAAGGAGATCGATTATACCATTGAGCAGGCGAGCAGCCGCCCGGCCGGCAAATCCTCCGGTTATCAGGCCCAGGCTGAGGCAGAGATCAAATTCGGCTACTGCACGGAATTTATCATTATGCTCAGCAAGACATTTAACATTAAACATGAGATGGATTTTAAGGCTTACCTGGAGTCCATCGGCGATTCCATCGTATGCGTGGCGGACGAGGACGTGGTCAAGGTACATGTACATACCAATGACCCCGGTCTGGCAATCCAGAAGGCATTGAAGTATGGACAATTATCCAATTTAAAGATAGACAACATGCGCCTGGAGCATCAGGAGAAGCTGTTTAAGATGAGCGGGAAGGAAGAAGCGGAAACTCCCGCGAAAGCGCAGGTTCCGGCCCAGACACCAGCGCAGGTTCCCGCTCAGCCGCCCAAGCCCGTGGGCTTTTTGGCGGTGTCCGTGGGAGACGGGGTGAACGAGATCTTCAAGAGCCTGGGCGTGGATCATATCATTGAGGGCGGCCAGACCATGAATCCCAGCACCGCGGATATTCTGGATGCCGTGGACCAGGTGAACGCGGAGTCCATTTTCATCCTGCCCAACAACAAGAACATTATCCTGGCGGCCAACCAGGCGGCGGAACTGATGACGGATAAGAATCTGCTGGTGATTCCCACCAAGACCATACCCCAGGGAATCACGGCGGTCATCAACTATGTGCCGGAGATGTCTGTGGAGGACAACGAACTCACCATGATGCAGGAGATCGGCAATGTCAAGACCGGCCAGGTGACCTATGCCGTGCGCGACACGATGATTGACGACAAGGAGATCAAGCAGGGCGACTATATGGGTATCGGCGATGCAGGAATCCTGTCCGTGGGCCAGGATATGCTGCAGGTCACCAAAGAGATGGTAAAATCCATGGTGGATGAAAGCAGCGAATTGATCAGTGTGTATTATGGCGGCGACGTGCAGGAGGATGCCGCGCAGCAGCTGCGCAAGGAACTGGAGGAAACCTATGGGAACTGTGATATTGAATTGCAGTATGGCGGACAGCCCATCTACTATTATGTGATTTCAGTGGAATAAGGGATGCGTGTGAAGGGTAGGAGCCGCCCGGGAAAGCGGCTGCCTGCCCTTTTTATAACTATCAAAAATAACGGCATTCAGGGGAGAGAGCTTTATGGATAACGGTACTTCTATATTGGAATTAAAGGGGATCGGCGAGAAATCCCAGAAGCTTTTTGCCAAAGTCAATATCCATACAGTGGGGGATCTGCTGTATTATTTTCCACGGGACTATGAGACTTTCAGTGAACCGGTGCCCATATCCCAGGTCAAAACGGGTGAAGTATGCGCCATCCGTGCCACAGTCTGCGGCACGGTGAATGTAAAAAAGGTGCGGAGCCTGACCATATTGAATGTGCTGGTACGGGATGCCTTCGGAGGGATGCAGCTGACTTTTTTTAACATGCCCTTTTTAAAGAATGTGTTAAAGCCCGGCAGCAGCCATATTTTTCGGGGCAGGGCACAGTCCAGGGGCCCGGCGCTTTGCATGGAACAGCCAAGGATCTACAAGCAGGAGGAATACAGTCGGTATCTGGCCTTTATCCAGCCCCGCTATGCCCTGACTAAGGGGCTGACCAATCAGGCGGTGCAGAAGGCGGTAAAACAGGCTCTGACCTATTATGCATTTGGTCCGGATCCCTATCCGGAGCGGCTGCGCAGACAGTATGATCTGATGGACCGTCAGGAAGCCATGAATAACATGCATTTTCCTGCCAGCTATGAGGAACTGGTGAAGGCCCGCCGACGGATAGTGTTTGAGGAGTTTTTTTCTTTCTTATATCTGCTTCGTGAAAATAAGGAGCAGTGCAGGCTTCTGGAAAATGAGTACCGCATGATTGAGACGACGGACACGGGCAGACTGCTGGAGCAGCTTCCCTACCGGCTGACGGGAGCCCAGACGCGGGCCTGGCAGGAGATAGGCCGGGATATGTCCTCCCCCTGGTGCATGAACCGGCTGGTACAGGGGGATGTGGGATCGGGCAAGACCATTATCGCCGTGCTGGCCCTGCTCATGTGCGCCGCCAACGGCTGGCAGGGCGCCATGATGGCCCCCACAGAGGTGCTGGCAGCCCAGCATTACGAGGAAATATGCCAGTATGTGGAGCAATACCATGTGGCCTTAAGGCCCATTCTTCTGGTGGGCAGTATGACAGCTAAAGAAAAGCGGGAAGCCTATGAAAAGATCGCATCCGGGGAGGTCGATCTGGTGGTGGGCACCCACGCGGTGATCCAGGAAAAGGTGCATTTTAAGAATTTGGCGCTGGTGGTCACGGACGAGCAGCACCGCTTCGGAGTGCGCCAGCGTGAGATTCTGGCCCAGAAGGGCAGCAATCCCCATGTGCTGGTCATGAGCGCCACGCCTATTCCCCGGACCCTGGCCATTATCCTGTACGGGGATCTGCAGGTGTCCGTTATCGACGAACTTCCCGCGAATCGTCTGCCCATCAAAAACTGCGTGGTGGGCACTTCCTACCGGCCCAAAGCGTATCAGTTTATCGAAAAGGAAGTGCGGGCCGGACGCCAGGCATATGTGATTTGTCCCATGGTGGAGGAAGGGGAGATGGAGGATCTGGAAAATGTGGCGGAGTACGCCCAGAAGCTCCGGGCTGCCCTGCCTGCGGACATCCAGGTGGCCACGCTCCACGGCAGGATGAAACCCGCCGACAAGAACCGTATCATGGAGGAGTACGCGGCCCACAATATTGACGTGCTGGTTTCCACCACAGTGATCGAGGTGGGAATCAACGTGCCTAACGCCACGGTGATGATGGTGGAGAATGCGGAGCGCTTCGGCCTGGCACAGCTTCATCAGCTCCGGGGCCGGGTGGGCCGGGGTGTCCACCAGAGCTACTGTATTTTTATCAGCGCCCAGGATAACAAGGAGACCATGGAGCGTCTGGATATCTTAAACCGTTCCAACGACGGTTTCTTTATCGCCTCGGAGGATTTGAAACTCCGGGGGCCGGGAGATTTGTTTGGCATCAGGCAGAGCGGGGAGTTTGCTTTTCGGATGGGGGATATCTACACTGACGCGGATATACTGAAACAGGCCAGCCAGGCAGTGGAACAGGTCAGGGAAGCAGGGGGCGGTGTCTCGGGCGGCGCAGGAGGCAGTGCAGGAGACGGTGTCCCAGACGGCGCAGGAGGCAGTGCAGGAGACGGTGTCCCGGGCGGCGCAGATAGCTGCGGCCCGGAGGGGAGCGTCCAGAGCCGGGGCGGTCCAGGCGGGAATACGCAGGATGAAGAATATCGACGGCTTGTACAATATTTGCACGAGGAAACCCGGCTGCAGGTTGACTTTAGGACTATTTAAGGATATAATATGAGTAATTTTCTATAAATCAAACTATCCCAAGAGAGGAATGAAAAAACAATGTCAAAGGTTGCTGTTATCACAGATAGTAATAGTGGAATAACCCAGTCGCAGGCCAAGGAGTTAGGTATTTTTGTGTTGCCCATGCCCTTTTTTATCAATGAAGAGACTTATTTTGAGGATATCAGCCTGACCCAGGAACAATTCTATGAGATGCTTAAGGGGGGCGCGGATATCCACACCAGCCAGCCGTCCCCGGACTCGGTGATGCAGCTGTGGGACCAGGTACTCAAGGAGTACGATGAGATTGTGCATATTCCCATGAGCAGCGGGTTGTCCAGTTCCTGCCAGAGCGCCATTATGTTGGCCCAGGACTATGAGGGTAAGGTGCAGGTGGTAAACAATCAGCGGATCTCCGTGACCCAGAGACAGGCGGCTCTGGATGCCAAGCTGCTGGCTTCCAAGGGTATGAACGCCCGGGAGATCAAGGATTTCCTGGAGGAGGATAAGTTCAACAGCAGCATTTATATTATGCTGGATACGCTGTATTACCTGAAAAAGGGCGGTCGTATCACGCCGGCTGCTGCAGCGCTGGGCACTCTGCTGAAATTAAAGCCCGTGCTGCAGATCCAGGGGGAGAAGCTGGACGCCTTTGCCAAGGCCCGCACCACCAACCAGGGCAAATCCATTATGATCAGTGCTATCAAAAAGGATATTGAGAACCGTTTCGGGGGTATGACAGAGGATAAGCACATCTGGCTGGAGATCGCCCACACAGCCAATGAGGAGGCTGCTGAAGCTTACAAGAACGAGATTCTGGAGCAGTTCCCCGGCTATGATATCCACGTGGATCCCCTGTCCTTGAGCGTGGCCTGCCATATCGGCCCCGGGGCGCTGGCATTTGCCTGCTGTAAGAAGATAGAGGTGTAGAAGTACATGAAATAGACAGTTTAGGGCACTTCGTACAGAGGTGCTCTTCATTTATATCCATTTCTATAGTTTTTGCATGAAAACAGCATATGCAGGATTTCCTGCACATCTGAAATTGTATGTGCAAATATAGTAGTTTTGCCTTTTCCTGCCACAAAATGTATGCTATAATGTATTAAACAAAAAGACGGATGCATGAGAAAATGCACAAAACCGCTGGGGATGAGAATCTCTTGGGGTTTTGCTGGCGTTTTTCCGGCATGTGCAAAAATCCTTCCTGTGATTATTCTGTCCCGGGGAGATAACAATAACTGATATGAACGAGGTAATTTATGGCTAAAGCAACTGATTATGGTGCATCCAGCATTACGGTGCTGGAGGGCCTGGAGGCGGTGCGCAAGCGTCCGGGCATGTATATTGGCAGCGTGTCCACCAAGGGCTTGAATCATTTGATCTACGAGATTGTGGACAATTCCGTGGACGAGCATCTGGCGGGCTTCTGTGATACCATCCGGGTAACTCTGGAGGCGGACGGATCCGCCACCGTCAGCGACAACGGCAGAGGCATTCCTGTGGGGATGCATGAGAAAGGCATCAGCGCCGAGCGGCTGGTGTTCACCACGCTGCATGCGGGAGGAAAATTTGACAATAGCGCTTATAAGACCAGCGGCGGTCTCCACGGGGTGGGCTCCTCGGTGGTGAATGCGCTTTCGAACCGATTGACCGTGACGGTCAAACTGGGCGGCTGTATCTATCAGGATCAATATGAGAAGGGCTTACCTGTGGTGGAACTGGAAAACGGCCTGCTTCCTATCATCGGCAAGACCAGGGAGACGGGCACTACCATTAATTTCCTGCCGGATGACACGATCTTTGACAAGACCCGCTTCAAGGAGGATGAGGTTAAGAGCCGTCTTCATGAGACCGCTTACCTGAACCCTGAACTGACCATCATTTTTGAGGATAAGCGTAAGGAGGATCCTGAACAGATCACATTCCATGAACCGGAGGGGATCATAGGGTTTATCAAGGATATGAACAAGGGGGATGAACCTGTTCATGAGTGTATTTACTTTAAGGGTGAATCTGAAGGCATTGTGGTTGAGGCGGCTTTTCAGTATGTGAATGAGTTTCATGAGAATGTGCTGGGCTTCTGTAACAATATCTACAACTCCGAGGGGGGCACCCACCTGACGGGCTTTAAGACCCAGTTTACCAATGTGATCAACACCTATGCCCGGGAATTGGGAATTTTAAAGGAGAAGGATGTGAATTTCACCGGAGCGGACGTGCGCAACGGCATGACGGCAGTGGTGTCCATCAAACATCCGGATCCCCGCTTTGAGGGGCAGACCAAGACAAAACTGGATAATCAGGATGCCGCCAAGGTGGTGGCCAAGGTCACCGGCGAGGAGATCGTTAGGTATTTTGACCGCAATTTGGAGGTATTAAAGAGTATTATCGGCTGCGCGGAGAAAGCCGCTAAAATCCGTAAGACGGAGGAGAAGGCCAAAACCAATATGCTGACAAAGCAGAAATTCTCCTTTGATTCCAACGGCAAGCTGGCCAACTGTGAGTCAAAGGATCCCTCCAAATGCGAGATATTTATCGTGGAGGGAGATTCCGCAGGAGGCAGCGCCAAGACGGCCCGGGATCGCAGTTTCCAGGCGATTCTGCCCATTCGGGGCAAGATTCTGAATGTGGAGAAGGCCAGCATTGACAAGGTCCTTGCCAACGCGGAGATCAAGACCATGATCAATGCCTTCGGATGCGGTTTTTCCGAAGGGTACGGCAACGATTTTGACATCAGCAAGCTGCGATACGACAAGATAATTATAATGACGGATGCGGATGTGGACGGTTCCCATATCTCCATGCTGCTTTTGACTTTATTTTATCGGTTTATGCCGGAATTGATCTATGAGGGGCATGTGTATATCGCCATGCCGCCCTTGTACAAGGCCATGCCCTCCAAGGGTAAGGAGGAGTATCTTTATGACGACAAGGCGCTGGAGAAGTACCGCAAGCGGCATAAGGGGCCGTTTACGCTGCAGCGCTACAAGGGTCTGGGCGAGATGGATGCCCAGCAGCTGTGGGAGACTACGCTGGATCCTGCCACACGGATGATGAAGCGGGTGGAGATCGAGGACGCGCGGCTGGCCACGGATCTGACCAGTACTTTGATGGGGACGGATGTGCCGCCTAGAAGGGCGTTTATTTATGATCATGCTACGGACGCGGAGTTGGACTATAATGCGTAGAAAGGGTGTGGGTTAAAGCGGTCTCGTCCCGGGCGGGCAGTATGCCCTTGCTGCGACATGCTCTCGCTCGATGTTCTCCGTAGCGGTACATAAGCGGGCAAAGTACGCCCGCTAAGTACCGACGGTTCGCCACGGTCGCTGCAAGGACATACTGCCCGCCTGGGACTCGGGACTGTTGAGCGGTTACTTTCTTTGAAATGGGAAAGCATTTTACAATTTTTCAATTAGTTTGGGATGAAGGAGGAGCAGAAAATGGAATACGGAGATTGGGTTAGGCAGGGACTTGAGGGCGAGGCAGCTTTAAAGCTGATTTTGTGCGGAAGTGTGGAAAAGGCGGAAAACGGTAAGGTGGGAGTGGTCGCTGTTGTCTATGCCACCGAGGACAAGTCTTTGGCAAAGAAGAAACTGGAAGAACTGACCGCCGCTTACCCGGACAATTATTACATGGTTTACAGTGTGCCATTGGATACGGATTTGACGGCTCTGGGGCATTATCCATCCATTGAGATTTCTATGGAGGATTTACAATAGTTTTGAACCTGATAATTTTTGAAGGTTCAGAATAACGGGGGTATGAGGGAATATGGCGGAAATCAAGATGGTAGTGACAGATTTGGACGGGACTTTGCTCAGGGATGATAAGAGCATCTCGGCGTACACCGAAAAGATTATTGAGAACGTGCGGCAGAGGGGCATTCTTTTTGTGATTGCGACGGCGCGGCCAATCCGGGCGGTGAAGAAATTCCTGCCCTGGGTTTCCTATGACGCGGCGGTTTTCCACAATGGAGCAGTGGTGGAGGAAGGTGATTGCAGGCTGGGGAAAACCGGGATTGAGAATCCGCTGGAAATCGTGACGGCTATTTTGCGGGATAAGCCGGATACTAAAATTGCGGTGGAGTCCAATGATGTCATGTACAGTAATTTTGACGCGGGAGAATTTTGGGCCGGGATCGAATATACGCCCACGGCGGATTTTCGGGAGATAGAGGATCTGGTTGCCGATAAAATCATCATCGGGGCAAAGTCTGTCGAGGAGATGAATGTCTATCAGCCCTACCTTGGTGAGGGACTGTACATACAACTTTCGGAGAACAGAATAGCGACTATTCACAATAAGCAGTCTTCCAAGGTGGGCGGAATCCGGCTGATTGCGGAAAAACATGGTATTTCCCTGGATCAGGTGGCAGCCTTTGGAGATGACTACAATGATATAGAGATGCTGGGGGCATGTGGGATCGGCATTGCGGTGGAAAATGCCCTGGATGAGGCCAAAGCCGCCGCGGCGCAGATCTGCGGGAGCAACGAGTCGGACGGGGTGGCCAGGTGGCTTGAGGAATATCTGACGAATGGAGTTGACTAATGAAAAGCATTATCCTGGTTGTAGATGATGACAAAACCAATTTGACTCTGGCCCAGAAAATTCTCCTGCCGGAGTATCGCTTTGCGGCATGCAATTCGGGTATGGCCGCGCTGAAATATCTGGAAAACAACCATCCGGATCTTATTCTGCTGGACATTAATATGCCGGATATGGATGGCTTTGAAGTGATGGAACGGCTGCGGCTGAAAGAGGAGACTGCATCCGTTCCGGTTATTTTTCTGACAGCTGACAATCTGGCCCAGACGGAGGTAAAATGCTTCCAGATGGGAGCGGTGGACTTTGTGACAAAGCCCTTTATGCCGGATATTTTGCTGAGCCGTGTGAGTAAGACGCTGGAGCTTGAGCACTACCGGCACAATCTGGAGGCCATGGTAAAGGAGCAGGCGGACAGGATCACCGAGGATGCCAGGCGCATAAGCAGGATTCAGGAATCCGTGATTGTGGGAATGGCCAACCTGATCGAAAGCAGGGACGGCAGTACCGGGAAACATGTAAAGAATACGCAGAGATACGTTAGAATGATTGCGGAGGAACTGTACAGGAGAGGGCTTTTTGCGGAGCAGCTGACAGAGATGTTTATAGAAGATCTGTGCAAGGCAGCGCCGCTTCACGATGTGGGAAAAATCAAGGTGCCGGACGCGATACTGCAAAAGCCCGGCAGGCTCACCCAGGAAGAATTTGAGACGATGAAAATGCACACTACATACAGCCGCAAAATCATACATATGATCATCGGTGATGTGGAGGACGAGCATTATGTGACGATTGTGGAGGATATTGCCATGTACCACCACGAGAGATGGGACGGCACGGGATATCCCACAGGACTGTCCGGGGAAAGCATTCCCCTGGCGGCGCGGATCATGTCTGTGGCGGATGTGTTTGACGCTCTGTATGAGGAGCGGGTCTATAAGCCGCCTGTCCGTCCCATTGAACGGATTATGCAGATTATGTCCGAGGGCAGGGGGACTCAGTTTGACCCGGTCATCATCGACGTGTTTATGGAAATGCTGCCCATGCTAAAAAAGACGTTAAACATAGAGTAATCGATGCCTAAAGCGGGCACATATGCATCACCTGGTAGTGTGCTGGCAGGAAACATACGGAACTCAAACAGTATGTTTCCGAGAAGTACACTGATGAATGTCTGAACGCCTAAAGCGGGCACATATGCATCACCCGGTAGTGTGCTGGCAGGAAACATACGGAACTCAAACAGTATGTTTCCGAGAAGTACACTGATGAATGTCTGAACGCCTAAAGCGGGCAGACATTTATCACCCGGTAGTGTGCTGGCAGGAAACATACGGAACTCAATTAGGAGGATTTACCTTGGATAACAGCAGGATGAAAAACGAAAAAGCCAACAAAAAATCAGAGCGGATTGTGCTGTGGGTATTCACGGTTTTTATGCTTTCCATGTTTGCTTCCTCCTTTTTGCTGGGGTGGAGCCTGATTGAGAAAGAAATTATCGTTGTGACGGTGCTCAGCAGCTGGTTTATCCATTTAAGGCAGTTTTGGAGTCATGAGGCCCGTACAAAATGGATTGCCGTTATGGCTTGGGTGGATTTTGGTGTCTATGCGATACATGCCACCAGCTTTACGTCCCTGTTAGCCACCATGTCCGCCTTAATTGTACTGCTGGGCATATTTTTTATGCCGCAGATTGTCTATATGGGGCTCTTTTTTTCCACGCTCATTCTCCTTTACCATGGGTTTGTGGCACACACCATTACGGCCAGCACAGCCAATGACGTTCTCCGGGTAATACTGCATATTATCTCATCTTATGCGGTCTCTGCCGTTACTCTGTTTATGATATCCGCACAGAGGGAAACCCAGGAACGGATGATTGAAAATATACGGGAATTGGAGATCGCCCAGCGGAGCAAGGATGACTTTATCGCGAATGTCTCTCATGAAATCCGCACACCGATCAATGCCGTATTCGGCATGAGTGAGGCAATTTTGCAGGAGGACCTTCCGGTAAATGTGAGAAAGGATGTCATCGACATTCAGACCGCAGGCAGAAATCTTCTGTCCGCGGTCAGCAATATTCTGGACTTTTCGGAGTTGGAGAGCGGCAGGGTGGAACTGGCTGAGGAGAGTTATAACATTACCTCCACAATAACGGATATCATCAATATGACGCTGACCATGTACAATGGCAAGCATCTGGAACTTGTGGTGGACTGTGATGCCGATCTCCCAAGCAATCTGCTGGGAGACGAGCAGAAACTCCGGCGTGTCGTTATGAATCTGATGAGCAATGCCGTGAAGTTTACCAGGGAGGGCGGTATTGTGCTGCGCATCAGCAGCAGAAAAGAGGAATACGGAATCAATCTGATGGTCAGCATCAAAGATTCGGGCATAGGCATGGAACTGGCCGATATGGAAAATATTTTCGCCAGTTTCAGTCAGGTCAATTCCAGGCGCAACCGGGAGGAAGGCGGCGTTGGGCTGGGACTGGCCATTGCCCGTTCCCTGATTATGAGTATGGGCGGATTCATCACCGTAAACAGCACTCCAGGGAGTGGAAGTGAATTTCAGTTCACGATCCCGCAAAAGGTTCTGGACGAAACTCCTATTGTATCCGTGAAAAACAAGATGCATATTCATGCGGTGAGTTATATCAATATGGCTAAGTACGATTATTCCCTCATTCGTGAAGGGTATGAGAACTGTATCCGCCATATTTCCCAGCAGCTGGGTATCCCGCTGATTGCCTGTAAGAATCTGGTGGAATTGAAACGCCGCCTGGAGCGCGGCAATTTCAGCCACGTTTTTATCAGTTGGGAAGAGTATTGTGAGGACAGAAGCTTTTTTGAAAAGCTGGCGAAGGAGACCACGGTTGTACTGATTCTTGATTACAATCAGGAAACCCGGGGCGGCAGCAACATGCTTCGGATCTATAAGCCTTTTTCCATATTATCCATAGCGTCGGTGTTTAACGGACGGAAAATCGCACAGGGCGGGGAATATCAAAGTACCAGTGAGGTTCGTTTTGCGGCTCCCACTGCCAAAGTCCTTATAGTGGATGACAACGCCATGAACCTGAAGGTTATGGCCAGGCTCCTGCTGCCTTACCAGATCAATGCATATATGGCCGGCAGCGGCAGGGAGGCGCTGGAAAAGATAGAAAATATGGAATTTGACTGTGTATTTCTGGATCACATGATGCCGGAGATGGACGGCGTGGAGACCCTGCACCGAATCCGCCAGAAACCGGGCGCATATTATCAAAAACTCAATGTGATTGCGTTCACGGCCAACGCCATAGGCGGTGCCAGGGAAATGTTTATCTCGGAGGGCTTTAACGATTTTATCGCCAAACCCATAGAACTCAGTGTGCTGGATCGTATACTGCGCCGATATATTCCGGCGCGGAAGCAGATTGCCATATCGGAAAGCAAGGAGGAAAGCGAGTGTTTCTGTACCGAAAATGAGAAGAAAACAGAGGGCATGAGCAGGACAAGTGAATCGGAAAAGTATTCGCCTGACAGGGATGACTTTAAAGCCTTTGAGGAACTTGCCAAGGCGGGAATCCATGTGAAGCAGGGGATGACATACTGCGGCGATAAGGAGGGATTCCGCGAGATTGCCGGTATTTTTCATGCGGAAGGCGCCAGGCGGAAAGCGCTTCTCCAACAATATTTTGATGAGCAGGATTGGAAAAACTATGCGATTACGGCCCATGCGTTAAAGAGCAATTCCAAGGGAATCGGAGCGGATGATCTATCTGATCTCGCCCTCAAACTGGAAATGGCCGGTAAAGAGAACCATATTGACTATATTCTGGAGCACCACAGAGAGTTGTTGGATGCACATGAAGCACTGCTGAATATCCTTGCCAGTAATTCATTTATTTATCCGAAGGGAAATGCAGATGGAGGGCTGACAAAAGCCGGCATGACCGGAGAGCAGACGAAGCAGGCGGCGGAAAGGAACGGAGAGAAGGAAGAGCGCCAGGCTATGTCCCGGGAGTTGGATAAGCAGGTCATAACGGAAAGAATAGCACTGTTGAAAGAGAAGCTTTCCAGCTTTGAGAGCGATGGTTTGGACGATATTCTGGATGAACTGGCTCATTACCAATATAACGGGGGACCGCTCCGGGAATTGACAGATGAGATCAAGAGATTGACAGATGATTTTGATTTCCTTGGCGCGTCCGAGGTGCTGGATGCATGGAAGGAAAGATCCGGAGAAAGGGCATAGTGATAAGCAGAAAGGTCAGGATACACAGTTATGATCAAGAAAATGCAGACTTTTATACAAGCACTGTTTAGCAGGGAACTGGAACTTCAGGAACGGCTTGTGAGAATGGTTTTTTCCATGGCTTTTATTGCATCCATTATAGGGATGGGGCGCATATTGCTGGGAGCGGACCGCATTGTGCTGATTGCACTGATTCCCATGTGTGTTCTCTCCGGAATAGCCTTGTGGATCACTGTCAAATTCCATAGGATCAAGTTTGCCTCCTGGCTGCTGATCATCACTACCAATGTGTTTTTGCTGCCCATGGTCTTTCTCTTAAGCGGCGGTGTGGAGAGCGGTACGCCAATCTGGTTTGTACTGGGACTGGTATATGTCTTTTTGCTGCTTAAGGGCAGAGAATTTGCTGCGGCCCTGGCTGTTTCCATGGTCTCATATGCTCTTACATATTATGTTTCCTACAGATATCCGGATGTCCTGGCGCCGGTGATCGGACGATTTTATACTTTGGGCGATTCCTATGTGACGCTGATCTGCATCAGCTGTTTTGTGGGCATACTGCTTAAAAGCCAGATTGCGACATATGAGAGGGAACGATTGTTGATCGAGAAACAGAAGGAGGAGATTGAGCGGATCGCTCACGCAAAGGACACCTTTTTTGCCAATATGAGCCATGAAATCCGAACTCCCATCAACACGATTATCGGGCTGAATGAAATGATATTGCGGGAGGATATTTCTGATGAAATCGCTGAGAATGCCATCAATATCCAAAACGCCAGCAAGATGCTGCTGACAACAATAAACGATATCCTTGATTTGTCCAAGCTGGAATCCGGCAAGATGGAGCTGGTGCTGACCCAGTATGAGGTCAGCACAATTTTCAGTGATCTGGTAAATCTGATCTGGATTCGGGCGCAGCAGAAGGAGTTGGAATTTATAGTTGATATTGACCCCGAAATCCCCTCCATGCTGTACGGCGATGAAGTGCGGCTTAAGCAGGTAATCGCCAATTTGCTGACCAACGCGGTAAAATATACGGAGACAGGCTCTGTCATACTCTCTGCCAAGGGAGAGCGCGTGGAATCGGATGTCATTCTTCTGCGTATTTCCGTGGAGGATACAGGCAAGGGACTGCGCAAGGAGGACCTGGAAAATCTGTTTGACTCCTTCAAGCGCATAGACGAGAAGGAGAACCGCAATATAGAGGGAACAGGACTGGGGCTTACCATTTCCAGACAGCTTATAGAGATGCTGGGCGGAAAGATTTATGTGGACAGTGTATACCATAAAGGCTCTGTCTTTACGGTGGAACTGCGGCAGCACATAGTAAATCCACGGCCCATCGGTATCATTGATTTCGCCGCGCAGAATCAGCTGGCCAACCGCACGAAATACAAGCAGCGTTTTGTGGCGCCGGAGGCCAGAATACTGGTGGTGGATGACAATGACATGAACCGCATGGTGGCAGTCAAGCTGCTGCGCAGTACTAAGATAAAGGTGGACACGGCGGCCAGCGGAAAAGAATGTCTGAAAAAGACGGCGGAAAATACCTATCATGTCATATTGATGGACCATATGATGCCGGAGATGGACGGGGAAGAGACCTTAAAGGCCGTGCGGGTACAGGCCCGGGGCTATTGTCAGAAGACGCCGGTGATTGCCCTGACCGCCAATGTGATGTCGGACGCCGGTCAGGTCTATCGGGATATGGGGTTCGACGGTTATCTCGCCAAGCCTGTCAACGCGGCGCTCTTGGAGACCAGCCTGCTGAAATACCTGCCTCAGGAGTTGGTTGAATATTTTGGCGAGGAAGATTCTTCGGATTCTGATGAAATAGGTTCTATCAATCAGTTAAGCAGCGCCAGAAAAAGAAAAGTCGCCATCACGGCGGATTGCATCTGCGACCTGCCAGGGGAATTGCTGGACAGGTTTCAGATCAGGCTTATGTATACATATGTCCATACGAAAGAGGGGCGCTTCTGCGATCTTACAGAGGTATCCTGCGACAGTTTGCTGGAATATCTGCAGACAGAGGGGAATTATGCCCATTCTTCCACGGCGCCGCCGTCAGAATACGAATATTTCTTTGCGGACACATTGGAAAAGGCGGAGCATGTTCTTCACATTACGGCCACTACCAGTTTAAGCGGCGCATACCCCTATGCACTGCAGGCCAGTAAAAGCTTTGACAACGTCACGGTGTTTGACTCGGAACATATCAGCAGCGGTCATGGTCTGGTGGTTCTGTATGCGGCCGCTCTGGCGGAAAAGGGAATGGGTATTGAGGAGATCTGTGAGGAGTTGGAACAGTTCAAGAACCTTGTGTGCTCCAATTTCCTGGTGCCAAACACGGCGGCTTTATATCGCAACGGGAAGCTTGGCGGCCTGGTCCATAAGATCTGCAGCTGCCTGAATCTGCATCCTGTTCTTCGGATGTCCCAGAATAAGCTGAAACTGTGGAAGATAGAGACAGGTAATATGCGGCGGATGGACAGAAAATATGTGAGGGCGCTGCTTCATAACAGCAGACAGATCGACAAGCGTATTTTATTTCTCACCTATGCCGGCTGCAGTATCCGCCAGTTGGATGAGATTCTTAAGGAAGTGGAAAAATATGCAAAGTTCGATAAAATCATTTTGCAGAAGGCATCTGCCACGGTTTCCAGTAACTGCGGCATCGGGATCTTCGGATTGATGTTTGTCAGGAAGAGGGAGTTGTAAGTTGTGAAAAGATGTATAGAGGCCGTTTTCCTGCTATGCTGCGTTGTTTTGCTGCTGGCGGGTGCGCAGGGGGAGAAAGAGTCTTTGCCGGATGGCCATCCGGCCGATTACTGCTGGGATTATGGTCCAGTTTACTATGATTTTTTGCAGGAATATATTTCCGGTAGAGAGGCGGGATGTGAGGCCGAATTTTCTCTGCTTTTTATCGACGATGACGATATTCCGGAACTGTTGATCTTTCAGGATGGCAAAGGCGCAGGAGCGAAGGTATATTCCTGCCGCGAAGGGCAAGTGGCAGAACTGGGAGAATATGGCTATGGCTCCTCTGGCGACATGCTTTATCGTGAGAGAAGCGGTGTTGTTATCGATCACTTTTTAGGGGACGGGCCATATTTCGGAGATCATTTCTATTTTTACGAGATCGGGAATGGAACCAGCAGGGAACTGTGCCATTTATACTCCGGTGGTTTTTACTCGGAGGAGAATGAGGAATATACACAATTTTATGAGATAGATGGCGCCTCTGTCCCAAAAGATACTTTTGACGCGAAATGGAATGAACTATCGGATAATCATGATGGTGTTTTTTATGAGAAATCCTATTCTCTGGAAGAGGCGGATTTTTTATCCACGTTTACCCGGGCTATAGAGGATATCCGTTCGGATTTGGCGGCACAGCAGCTGCTGTGGAAGAGGGATTCCGAGCCGGTTTTGGAACAGGTCGCCCGGCAGGAGGAGGTGCTGGCCGCCTATGAGGCAGTTTTGGAGGAACTTGCGCGGAAATGGAGTGATACGGGGAGATTTTCCCTGATTTATCTGGACGGCGACCATATTCCCAAACTGGCGTTCACGGAAGGTTATGGGCATACTGCCCCTGTATATATTTATACCTATGACCAGGGGGAAGCCGTCCTTGAGAGAAATTCCGGAAACGGGGTCATCACTGCCCATACTTCCATAAAGGATGTGGATATGGGAGAGGCATTGCGGGAAGAACTACAGACTTTGATTTTGTCTCAGTATGACACCTTGAAAAGAAATCTGCTTATCAAGGCAGGTGTGGAGGAGGATGCAATTCTCCTGATGGATTACGACGATTATGACGGCAACGGCACATATGAGGCATTTGCGTTTGTGGGGGAAAGTTATGAATATTCCGGAACCATTGGCTACAGCGGCCATTTCTGGTTTGTGGGAGCAGACAGGTGTATGCAGCTGCCGAACAGGCATGGGGCCGGATACCGCAAGATCGATGGGCTGATGCTGTTGGGACACAAACAAAAATATCTCTATTACCATTCCGATTACTGCCTTACGGCTAATATCAGCGGAATCTGGACGGTGGAGAACGGAAAGCCGGTGGAGGTTTGCCTGCCCCAGAGCGGAGAGGTGTCATATACCGGAGATCCTTATGGATTTGACCTATGGGTGGACAGCTATAACAATTATTATGAACCGGACGGGGATCTCTGGAGCGGGCATACCTGGAGACCTTACTTTTATCATTATGACTGGGAAACCGGGTGGCTTAAGCCTGACGAAAGCGAGAATCTTTCTGCAGAAGAGTTAGAGGAACTCTGCGGATTTGATCTTGCGGCGGAGGTGGAGGCGGAAGGCTATGAGGTGACGGCTATTGTCAGGTGGCAGCCCAGTAATATTGTGACAATTAACTACACGATTCCGATTAACGAGTCCGGCATTATAACTTATGAAAACATAGTGTGGGATTGTGAGACAAAGAATTACTGGAACGGTGCCGCATCCTGGAAGAACGCAGGATATGGCGGAAGCATATAGAGGGAGTATTTTATGAAAATAGCAATCTATGAAAGCCTGCCTGACGAGGCAAGGCAAATACGGCAGACGGTGTTTGTAGAAGAACAGGGGTTTTGCGAAGAGTTTGACCGGACAGATGACGAGGCCGCGCATTTTGTGGTGTATCTGGAAGACTCCCGGCCCGTGGCGACCTGTCGTGTGTTTTGGGATCCTGCGGCGGAGGGGTACGTCCTTGGGAGATTCGCGGTACTCAGGGAATGCCGGGGGAAAAATATAGGTTCCGCCATGATGGCGGAAGCGGAAAAGTATGTGCGGAAAGCAGGCGGCAGAAGTCTTGCTCTGCATGCCCAGTGCCAGGTAAGCGGGTTCTACAGAAAACTGGGTTTTGCAGAATATGGAGAGGCTGAGGACGAACAGGGATGTCCCCATGTCTGGATGAAAAAGGAAATTTCGGTGAATTTTCTGACTGTGAATGGCAGAGAATATCCAATCATAAAGTTGTTGGGAAAAGGAAAGGGCGGATACTCCTATCTGGCGTTAGATGGAGAACAAAAAGTGGTGGTAAAGCAGATTCACCATGAGCCCTGCGCTTATTACCGATTTGGTGATAAGCTGGAATCAGAGTTACGGGATTATAAACGGCTACAGGGCATCGGCATTCCCATGCCAAAGCTACTAGAGATTGATCTGCAAACGGAGCGCATAGTCAAGGAATTTATTGACGGAAAGACTGTGTACGAAATGGTATTGCATGAGGAACTGCCCGATGGCTGCAAATTGCAGGTTGAGGAGATGTGCCAGCTTCTATATCCTGCCAACACCAATATTGACTATTTCCCTACCAATTTTGTATTGCAGGGTGATAAACTCTACTATATTGATTATGAGTGTAATGATTACATGGAAGAGTGGAACTTTGAGAATTGGGGGAGCAAATACTGGTCCAAGACTTCGGAATTTTTGAAATATATGGAGGAGCAGGGAGATAATTTATGTTGTACTATTTGAAAGCCGCGGAAAAGGACTGTGACAAAATCTTTGAATTGGTGCAGGACACAATTCAGACAATATATCCCCGATATTACCCACAGGAGGTAGTTGCTTTTTTCTGCGGACTTCACAACAGAGATGCCATCTGTGAGGACATTCAAAAGGGTTTAGTGAGAATCCTTATGCAGAAACAGGAGATAGTAGGGACTGGCAGCTATCGGGACAATCATATTACCAGAGTATATGTGGCCCCGGAATATCAGGGTTTGGGATATGGAACCCGTATTGTGGAGTATCTGGAGGAGGAGATTTCCCGGCAATACGCGACAGTCTGTCTGGATGCCTCCCTGCCTGCAAGCTGTCTCTATGAAAAGCTGGGATATCGGACTATCCATCATGAGAGATATGGTGTGGAGAACGGTGTTTCGCTGGTATACGAGATTATGGAAAAGCGCCTGGCTTCTTTTTCAGACAGCGGACAGGCAAAGCTGATTATTCTGCGGGGCAACTCCGGCAGCGGAAAAACCTCTGCGGCCCGGGAACTACAGAGGAAATTCGGCAGAGGAACACTGGTCATTCCCCAGGACACAGTGCGGCGGGAACTGCTGTGGGCCAGAGACGGCATAGGAACCATGGCACTACCCCTTTTGATGGATTTGCTGGAATATGGAAAGAAAAACAGTGCGGTCACCATTCTGGAGGGCATACTATATTCTGACTACTACAGGCCATTGTTTCAAAGGGCGCTTGAGGAATACGGATCCAACATATATGCGTATTATTATGATCTGCCTTTTGAGGAAACTCTGCGCAGGCATGGCACAAAGCCCAACCGTTTTAGTTTCGGCGAGGAAGATATGCGGAGATGGTGGAGAGAGAAAGACTATATCGGCATTATCCCGGAGGAAATTATCACAGCGGATGTGAGTCTTTCGGAGGCAGTGGATAGGATTTATCGGACGGTAAGCAACTCGTCGCGCAATAGGCATGACAATTGTGTAAACGATTGTAGATATACTACATAACGCCAGAATTTACCGTATTGCACTGGTTAAACGTATAGGCTTAAGTTATGTAGTCAGGTTACTCGGAAATTTTAACTGTTAAGCAGTATAAATGACAGGAAGGAGAATTAAATGCGGCAGCTGGAAAAATATTGTATGGATGTCCGCTGTATGAACGGTGTGGACACCTATATTATATCTCCTGCGCATTATGAGGATCTGCTTCAGGATACAGAGCTTATGGAGAGACTGTGCGGGACGGAAGAGGAGAGGCCGTATGTGACGGAAACAGAAAAAGAACGGCGGGTTGATGAGATAGTTAGATGGCTGGTTGGGATAGTGGAGACATGCAAAGAAAAAGAGGTTCTGTATCTTGCCTTTATCCGGCATAAGGCGTGGAAATCCTTTCAGTGGGAGCCTCTCTACTGTTATCGGCGGGAAGGCATTTTCTATCATGTCATGTATTTTGAATCCTGGATGTGCAGGGAATGCGGATATATACTGCGGGCACCTTTAATCAAGCCCATGGTCGAGCATGATCCGAATATCTATAGCGGGACTGAAAACCGATGGCCGGATACCCCGCCTGTTTTCCAAAAGGTAAACTGTCCGCAATGCGGAAAGTTCCTACAGTGCCATTGGATTCTTCTGTAAGAGGAATATTTGCTTTTTTTGTTTGAGTATGGGCGGGGGAGTATGCTATAATCAATTTGCCGGAAGAAACAGTATCACTGGTTTAGCGGTTTTTTTGGAATATGGCGGGTTTCTATGTAGGAGGACAGGGAAATGATTCTGCTTGTGATTGATACGCAAAAGGGCATAACCAATGAAAGGCTGTATGCCTTCGAGAAATGTAAAAACAATATTAAGCTTCTGATTTCCGAGGCGAGAAAGCACAAGGTGGAAATCGTGTATGTCAGGCATGACGACGGCCCCGGCACTGGTTTTTCCGTGGGGGATGAGGAATTTGAAATCTATGAGGAGTTTGCCCCGGCGGAAAATGAGCGCGTCTTTGACAAGACCGTAAACAGTGCCTTTCATAGTTCCACGGGCCTAATGGATTATCTGGCAAAGAAGGGCGAGAGGCAGATAATGCTTGTGGGTCTGCAGACAAATTTCTGCATAGATGCAACCATCAAGAGCGGCTTTGAACATGGCTATGAGATATTTGTGCCAGAATACGCCAATTCCACCTTTGACAATGACTATATGAAAAAGGACGTGTGTTATCACTATTACAATGACTTTATCTGGCCCCAGAGATATGCGCAGTGTATCTCCATGGCGGAGGCCGTGGACAGGATCGGGAAATGCGCCATAAGTTGAAGGAGATAATCCATGATGGAACTGACCAACGAACAACGCAAATATTTAGGATTGGAATTGATAGAACCATCCTGGGAACGAGTTGAAATACCAAACAACTGTGTCAAGCCAGAATTGTCCACCGGGAAGATTATTTTATATTTTGACGGGGATGTGCTGCGAAAGGAAATTTCTGTGGATAAAAATGGTCGTTATCTGGAGGAATCCCGCTTTCTGAAGACACAGGATAACCGCAGCATGATTGCTCCCATAACGGAAAAGGGGAAGCCAAAACGATTGAACGGTGTCAATCTACAGAGATGCACATCAAAGGGAATGTATTTCAGATATGAAGGCGGTTATGTGACGCTGGCCAATTATTCGACACAGCGGACCTATTACTCGTCTGCGTTCGCCGGGCTGTCTGCAATGTCGGAGGAAGATATGCAGGATTTTCTGGCACAGTGGATTGCGGATACGGATGAGGCAAAGCTGGAACACATCCATGCCTTTGCAAATGCCAAACGTCAACACTGTAAATTTAAGGAGGGGGATTTTTTCCGTTTTTCCATAGACCGCACCCATTATGGATATGGGCGGATTCTGCTGGATATCTATAAGATGAAAAAAGCGGAGAAAAGTTCTGGAATGTTCTCATGGGCAGAGCACTGGTAGTATCGGTTTACCATATTATTACGGAGAATCCTTCGATGGATACGGACACATTAAAAACGCTGAAAAGCTGTCCCTCCCAGTTTATTATGGACAACCGCTTTTTCTACGGGGAGTACGAGATTGTGGGCTATGAGCCCCTGCCGGAGGATGTGGACTATCCCATATTATATGGCCCGAGTATTAGCGCCAGGGACAGGAATAAAATTCAGTTTCAGAGAGGCCGGGTTTACAGGGAAATTCCGCTGGAAGGAAATACAATAATACCGGGAGACTTTCTAAATAACGGTATCGGATTCTCATTAAAGGTCACCAGAAATCTCCTGGCGGCCTGCATAGCGGCAGATTCAAATGATCCCTACTGGGATCGGGGACCTGGCTTTCACTGGCGGGATTTAAGGCATCCGCAATACGAGCAGGAGAGGGAGCAGGTGCTAAGACAGATGGGAGCCTGGCCTTAAGAGCTTAAGGGACCCGAAGAGCAGAGATAGAGACAACTATGAAAACGGAGGCGCCAAATGGGAATATATCTTAATCCAAGGAATGACGGCTTTAAGAAAGCAATTCGTTCCGAGATTTATGTGGATAAGACAGGACTGATTGCATGTACAAATAAATATTTAGATACAGAGCAACAAAACATCTGCATTAGCAGACCACGGCGCTTTGGGAAATCCATGGCACTTAATATGCTTGCCGCCTATTACAGCTGCGGGTGTGACTCAAGGGAACTTTTTGCGGGACTAAAAATAGAAAAGGATCCCTCTTTTGAGGAACATCTAAATCAGTATGATGTGATTTTTCTCAATATGCAGCAGTTTCTGATAGGCGCAAAGAAACAGGAAGTGACGGAATATCTGGAACAGGAGGTTCTGGAAGAACTTCTGGATGAATATGGATCCTATATTAAGAAACCGGATATTGGACTTGCCGACGCACTCCGAAAGATCTATGCCAAGACAGGGAAAAAGTTTATCTTTCTGTTTGACGAATGGGACTGCGTGATGCGGGAGCGGCAGGAATCGGAAGACCTGCAGAAACAATACCTCGATTTCCTGCGCAATCTTTTGAAGGATCAGCCCTATGTGGCGCTGGCCTATATGACAGGCATTCTTCCCGTAAAGAAATACGGGCAGCATTCCGCGTTGAACATGTTCTGGGAATACTCCATGACGGATCAAATTGATTTTGAGGAGTATACGGGGTTTACAGAGGATGAGGTAAAGGAATTATGTATGCGGTATGACATGGATTTTGCCGAGATAAGCAGTTGGTATGACGGTTATCGGCTCAGGCAGTATAAACATGTCTACAATCCCAGGTCTGTGGTGGCGGCGATGAAATGCGGCTATTTAGGAAGTTTTTGGACTTCCACCGAGACCTATGAAGCGCTGAAGATTTATATGGACATGGATTTTGACGGACTGCGCTCGGATATTGCCAGAATGTTGGGCGGCGAGAGCGTCAAGGTAAACACGCTCAGCTTCCAGAATGATATGCATACATTCAAGACAAAAGATGATGTGCTTACGCTGTTGATCCATCTGGGGTATCTGGGATATGACGCGGTGACAAAAGAAGCATTTATTCCAAACAAGGAGATCATGGGAGAATTTGAAAATGCCATGAGCGTAGGCGGGTGGCCGGAGGTCATGCGCGTCTTGAAAGCCTCCGAAAAGCTGTTGGAGGATACCCTGCGCTGTGACGGGAAAAGTGTGGCGGAGGGTCTTGACAGAGCCCATACAGAGGTAGCGTCCATCTTAACCTACAATGATGAAAATTCCTTAGGCTGCGCCATCGGCCTGGCATATTACAGCGCGAGAAAGGACTACAAGCTTATCCGGGAACTGCCCGCAGGGCATGGATACGCGGATGTTGTATTTTTGCCGCTGCCCTTTTGCGATAAACCGGCGTTGGTGGTGGAACTGAAATATGATCAGTCCGCCGAGACAGCGCTTTCCCAGATCAAGGACAGAAAATACACCCAGGCGCTGGAGGGATATTCGGGGGAAGTGTTGCTGGTGGGGGTGAATTATGACAAGGACAGCAAGAATAAACCCCACAGCTGTGTGATTGAGAAACTGGTGTATGATGTTGAAGCCTAAAGACAAAAGCGGTTGACCAGTCAAGTCACTTGCTGAGAATGTTTCGTAACCACCTGATTTTTACTGGAGGTAAAGGGAGAGAAAATATGGGAATGACAGCATGTCATATGGAGGCAGAACAAAATTTAATTGAAAGACTTAAGACAAAATCAGAAGAGGATTTGTTTGAGGCAATTGAGGAACTGGAAGAAGAGGGAGCGCACAGGGTATATTATCTGGATAAGATGTGGGACGGACTTCATTACATTTTGACAGGTGTCTCGGCAACCACTCCTATAAGGGACCATCTTCTGAGTGAGGCGGTGGTGGGAACCGCTATGTTTTCAGAGGATGAATCGGCGGATTTTATTTCCTATATCTATCCGAAGCGGGTACGTGAGATATCTTCCGCGCTGGAAGTGTTTGATATTGATAACGCGCTTTCCGGCTTCTCGCCGGGGGAACTGGCCCAAAATGACATATATCCCGCAATATGGCATGAGAGTGATAAAGACAGCTTGAGAGAAGAGTTAGCAGCGGCATTCCATGAGTTAAAAGCATTTTTCAGCGCCATGGCAAGTGACAACAAAGGGATAGTTATAAGCATTTATTGATTTCTCAACACATATCAGTGGAATATCGAAAACATAACACATGTTTTTAATTGGCGATATTCCGGGAACGAGGTATAAATGGAAGACAACAGCAGAATCATCAGAACAGAATACTCGGAGGAGATGCAGAAGTCCTTTATCGACTATGCCATGAGCGTTATTATCGCCAGGGCCCTGCCGGATGTGCGGGACGGCTTAAAACCAGTGCAGCGCAGAACTCTCTACGACATGCATGAGTTGGGCATACGGTATGACAAGCCTTACCGCAAGAGCGCCCGTATCGTCGGCGATACCATGGGTAAATATCATCCCCACGGGGACAGTTCCATCTACGACTCCCTGGTGGTCATGAGCCAGGATTTCAAAAAGGGAATGCCCCTCATCGATGGCCACGGCAACTTCGGCAATATCGAGGGGGACGGCGCCGCTGCCATGCGTTATACGGAGGCAAGGCTTCAGAAGATCACCCAGGAGGCATTTCTGGCGGATCTGGACAAGGATGTGGTGGACTTCATGCCCAACTTTGACGAGACCGAGAAAGAGCCCACAGTGCTGCCGGTAAAAATTCCCAATTTCCTGGTGAACGGTTCCGAGGGCATCGCCGTGGGCATGGCTACCAGTACGCCGCCCCATAACCTGGGGGAGGTCATAGATGCCATGAAAGCCTATATGCTGGATGAAAATATCACCACCAGAGAATTGATGCGTTATATCAAGGGGCCGGATTTCCCCACCGGCGGGATTGTGACCAACAAGGATGAACTGCTGGAAATCTACGAGACCGGCACCGGCAAAATCAAGATCAGGGGCAAGGTGGAGTACGAGAAATCCAAGGGTGGTAAGACCAATGTGGTCATCACCGAGATTCCTTATCCCATGATCGGCATGAATATCTCCAAATTTCTGCAGGACGTGGCGGCGCTGGCGGAGAGCAAAAAGACGCAGGACATCGTGGATATTTCCAACCAGTCCTCCAAGGAGGGCATCCGTATTGTCATAGAACTGCGCAGGGATGCGGACCCGGAGAATTTTGTGAATCTGTTGTATAAAAAGACCCGACTGGAGGACACCTTTGGCGTCAACATGTTGGCTATCAGCAAAGGCAGGCCGGAAACACTGGGGCTCAGAGCGGTTCTGAAGGCAGTGGTTGACTTTCAATATGAAGTGGCCACCCGCAAGTATAGCAACCTGCTGGCCAAGGAACTGGACCGCAAGGAGGTGCAGGAGGGCCTGATCAAAGCATGTAATGTGATCGACCTGATTATCGAGATTCTGCGGGGGTCCAAGGATAGGGCCATGGCCAAGGATTGTCTGGTAAACGGCAAGGTGGACGGCATTAAGTTTAAGTCTAAAGAGTCCAAGATTATGGCCGCCCAGCTGATGTTCTCCGAGAAGCAGGCCAATGCTATCCTGGAGATGCGCCTGTACAAGTTGATCGGCCTGGAAATCGAGGCGCTGATCAACGAGCACGAGGAAACCATGGCGAACATCTATCGCTACGAGGACATTTTGGCCCGCAGGGACTCCATGGCCCAGGTCATCATGAATGAGTTGGAGGAGATCAAGCGGGAATATGGCCGCAAACGCCGCACCGCTATTGAGAATGCCCAGGAGGCCGTCTACAAAGAAAAAGAGATTGAAGAGATGGAGATCATGTTCCTGATGGACCGCTTTGGATATGCCAAGACCATCGATATGGCCACCTACGAGCGCAACAAAGAGGCGGCGGACGCCGAGAACAAATACATCTTCAAGTGTAAGAATACAGGCAAGGTATGCCTGTTCACGGATATCGGCCAGCTGCATACCATCAAGGTCATGGATTTGCCCTTCGGGAAATTCCGGGACAAGGGTATTCCTATTGACAATGTGAGCAACTATAGTTCCGACAAGGAGCAGATTGTGTTCCTGACCAGCCAGACGGAATTGAATCTGTGCCGCGTGCTCTTCGTAACGGCCCAGTCCATGATGAAGGTAGTGGACGGCGGCGAGTTCGACGTGAGCAAGCGCACGGTGGCGGCCACCAAACTCCAGGAAGGGGACAGCGTGGTCAGCATAGTCTGCCTTCATGAGCAGAAACATATCGTACTGCAGACCGGGGAAGGGTATTTCCTGCGGTTTGCCATTGAAGAGATACCTGAGAAGAAAAAGGGCGCCGTGGGCGTGAGAGGCATGAAACTAGGTGACAAGGACCTGGTGGAGGGTGTATACTATACTCAGAATGCCATGGAGGCATCCATTCAATATAAGAACAGGAATCTGGTGCTGAACAGTCTGAAGCTGGGCAGGCGGGATTCCAAGGGTGTGAAAGTTAGAGGCTAGGAGAAGGATGTATGAGAGTGATTGCAGGTACGGCGAGGAGTCTGCCATTAAAGACTCCCCAGGGACTGGATACAAGACCAACCACGGACAGAATCAAGGAAACTTTGTTCAATATCCTGCAGGGAGATATCCCTGGCTGTGTGTTTGTTGATATGTTCTGCGGCAGCGGCGGCATCGGCATAGAAGCGCTGAGCCGGGGGGCCAGGAAGGCTTATTTTGTGGAAAATGCCAAGGAACCCTTAAATTGCCTGGCGGATAACCTGAAATTTACCCGCTTCGAGGACCGGGCGGTGGTTCTCCGGCAGGATGCCGTGGCGGCTCTGACTGGCATATCGGAAAAAGAGGTGGACATCCTGTTTATGGACCCTCCCTACGGACAGGAGCAGGAAAGGCGTGTGCTGGAAGGTTTGCGAAACATGCGTTATATAACAGATGATACTCTAATCATTGTAGAGGCGTCTCTGGACACGCATATGGACTATGTGCGGGAGATGGGCTTTTCCGTTGTCCGTGAAAAAAACTACAAGACCAACAAACATATTTTTATCAAAAAAATGACTGAACAATAAAATAACATGCGAAATTTTTATTGGATGTTTGACAGCATGTTCCCGAAAAGTACGCTGATGGATATACGGACGCCTAAAGCGGCCGGATATTCATCACAGGTAATGTGTACTTGCAGGGAACATGCGGAACTCTAAGCGGGAACTTTTGACAGCATGTTCCCGAAAAGTACGCTGATGGATATACGGACGCCTAAAGCGGCCGGATATTCATCACAGGTAATGTGTACTTGCAGGGAACATGCGGAACTCTAAGAGGGAACTTTTGACAGCATGTTCCCGGAAAGTACGCTGATGGATATACGGACGCCTAAAGCGGCCGGATATTCATCACAGGTAATGTGTACTTGCAGGGAACATGCGGAACTCTAAATAAGAAAAGAGGAAAATATGAAAAGAGCAGTATATCCGGGAAGTTTTGATCCCATGACACTGGGCCATTTAGACATAATTCGACGTGCGGCCCCCATGTTCGACGAATTAACCGTGGCAGTTTTAAATAATACGCAAAAGACACCGTTGTTTTCTGTGGAAGAACGTGTTAATATATTAGAGAAAGCAACCAAAGAACTGCCGAACGTAAAAGTTTCCAGTTTCAGCGGATTGCTGATTGATTATTGCCGGGACAATGGTTTCCACATTGCGGTCAGGGGACTCCGGGCCATCACGGATTTTGAGTATGAGCTGCAGATTGCCCAGGCCAATCGCCAGATGTCCAAGGATGCGCTGGACACAATATTCCTGACCACCAGTCTGGAATATGCATATTTGAGTTCCACCAGCGTGAAGGAATTTGCCAGCTTCAACGGGGATATTTCCAAATGCGTTCCCGACTGGGAGGCAGAACTGATCTATCAAAAATATGGCTATCGCTGACAGCGGCTGAATACAGTGCCGGGCATAGGACGGCCATAGGGAGGATTACATGAGTAGCAGGATTGAACAGTTAATTGATGAAATCGAGGAGTATATTGACAGCTGTAAATACCAACCCCTGTCCAGCACCAAGATCATCGTGAACAAAGAGGAGATAGATGAACTGCTGCGGGATCTGCGGATGAAGACGCCGGATGAGATCAAGCGGTATCAGAAGATTATCAGCAACAAAGAAGCAATCCTGAACGATGCCCGTGCCAAGGCGGAGGCGCTGATCAATGAGGCCACTGTACATACTAATGAGTTGATCAATGAACATGAGATTATGCAGCAGGCATATGCCCAGGCCAACGAGGTGGTGTCCATGGCTTCCCAGCAGGCCCAGGAGATTCTGGACAATGCTACCATAGAGGCCAACAATGTGCGCGCCGCCGCCATGCAGTACATGGATGACATGTTGGTGCATCTGGAGAATATTATCAATGGCACCACTCAGTCGGCCAGAAATGGGTATGAGAATCTGATTGGTTCCATGAACCAGTACCGGGATATAATCCAATCAAACAGAAACGAACTTCACCCCGCGGAGGAGTATGAGGAAGTGATGCTTCAGAATGTTGAGGATGCAGATGAGTAGTTTTAGAAGAATACAAAACCGGTTTCCATTTGAAACCGGTTTTTCTAACCTTATAAGCCTTATAAGAATAAACAGTATAAAGTTCTCCACGACCATGGTTCTTCTGTCCGTTCTGCTGGTTTCTTTGCCGCTGTCTGTGAGGGCAGCCCCCGATTTTCGACAGAGCGACGGCGATATTGTGGTAGTGATAGACCCCGGACATGGCGGAGACAACGAGGGGACGAAGGAGAACGGCTTCTGTGAAAAGGAGATGACGCTGGTCACGGCCCTGGCTCTGTATGAGAGGCTGAGCCAGTATGAAGGAGTCACAGTATATTTGACCCGGGTGGATGATACAAAGCTTAGTCTGGCCCAGCGGGCGGCTTTTGCCAAGGCTGTGGAGGCGGATTTCCTGTTCAGCATACACTATAACGCCTCGGAGAACCACGAATTGTTTGGAGCGGAGGTGTGGGTGCCTCTGGAGGCTCCTTACAATGTTTATGGGTATCAGTTTGGGTGTACACTGCTGCCCATGCTGCGGGAGAAGGGGTTGTTCATCCGTGGGATCAAGACCCGTAAGAACGACAAGGGCACGGATTACTATGGCATTATCCGGGAGTCGGCGGCGCTGGATATTCCGGCAGTGATCATTGAGCACTGTCATGTGGACGAGGTGAGGGACTATCCCTACTGTGACAGTCCTGAAAAGCAACAGGCTTTCGGATATGAGGACGCGGATGCCATCGCCCGGTTTCTGGGTTTATCCAGCCAGAGTCTGGGTATAGATTACAGCGGCGGACCGGAAGATCCCTTTCTGCAGGAGGTCTATGCGCTGGATACCAGCAAAGTGGTAGCTTCCACATTGATTGACACCACTGCGCCGGAGATCTGCAGCGTGGAGCGTGTGGCGGAGGACTATGAGGGGCTGCAGGCCACGATCCAGGTGACAGCGGCGGACTATGACAGCCCTCTGATGTATTACGAGTACAGCGTGGACGGCGGAGTTACCTATTCCCCCAGGCAGCCTTGGCCGGGCAGTGATACTTTGACAGGGGAATACCAGGATGTGTTTCAGGTGACGCTGGATATCCCGGAAGGTATCGTCCCCCGCGTCTGTATCAAGGCATACAATCAGTATGAAGCCACTGCGGAAAGCAATGTTCTGGATGGATACGGCGTGTTCCGCAGACCGGAGGCGGCAACTTCCCCACAGGAGCCGGAGAGTGTGGAAGTCCAGGGCACAGCGGTGAATCCTGAGTCTTCTTCAGCTGTTTCCGGAGTCACCGGCTGGCTGGGAGCCCATGAGGAGACGGAGACAGAGGAGGAAACCGTTCAGCCTTTGAGCATACAGGATTTCCTTCTGGTGAGTCTGCTGGCAGCGGCGGCCCTTGTGGCGATGACGCTGGTGGTCCAGATCCTGCAATCCGCCAAAAAGCGCCGGAATCGTTACAACAGGAAGAGATGAGGAAAAAAACATCTCCAAGCCAGATAATATAGGGCTGTCAACGCAGTCAAAAGCAGTTTATGTACCACATATTCCCCCAGAGGCAGATCCGTGTCGTGAATCATGCTGTAGGTCTGGGCGATGCAGGAGAGTCCTCCAAAAGGCAGGAGCAGCAGGGTGTACAGCGGGCAGCGCTGTCCCAGCTTCTTAAGTCCGCCGGTGATCTCCAGCAGAGGGGAGAGCCAGATCCCGGCCCGGGGCAGGAAGAGATGGGGCACCAGGTTCAGCAGATTAAACAGAATCATATAGCCGCAGAGGCTGATGATGCTCTGCAAGCCTGCCTGCACCGCGTCGTCCAGATGCGTCAGCAGGCAGGAGGAATTGGGATTTTCCCGAAACATAGCCGATTGCGGCAAAAGAGCGGCGGCTCTGATTGACACAGAACTTTTCTGCACGGCTGGCTTCTGTGCAGAAGGAATCCGCTTTATTGCCCTGCCGGATGTTTCCGGCAATTTCCGAAACAGAGTTCTGCGCAGGATTATTCCATAGAGCAGCGGCACACCGTACATGCCAAGCAGATAGGGTGCCACCAGCTTTCGCCCCAGCAGGGGCAGCACGAAGCTGCAGAAATACACCGGGCCTATATTGTTGCAGAAAGCCAGCAGGAAACGGGCCTCCTGACGGTCTATTTTTCCCGTCTGGTACAGTTGGGCGGCGACTCTGGCTCCCATGGGGAAGCCGCAGAGGAAGCCCATCAGCGCCCCGTAGTTTACATCCGGCCTGCAGCGCAGCAGCGGGTTTAAAACAGGCTGGAACCATTTCCCCAGCCGCTGGGAGAGGTTCATGCGGATCATCAGTCCGGACAAAATCATAAAGGGGAGCAGGGAGGGGATCATCTTGGAATACCATAGGAGGAAGCCGTCTGCGGCGTAGGCGGCGGCTTCTTGGGCGTGGGTCAGGATCAGGAGGAAAAGGAGTAGAAAACATAGGGTGTATAGCAAGTCTTTTGTTGCTCCTTGCTTGGTGTTGGTAAAGTATATGCGGGTAAGTTGTTATACAAACCTTTTTATGTGTGGAGAGAAACTTATATTGTGCTAAAAGGGGAAATAGCGGTGATGATAAGGTTGGATAAGCTGTTGGCGGACGCGGGGGCGGGGAGCCGCAGTCAGGTAAAGGAGTATATCCGCAAGGGACGGATTACGGTGAATGGGCAGGTCTGTAAAAAGCCGGAGCAGAAGGTTTCGGAGGAGGGGGATTTGGTTTGTCTGGACGGGCAGACGGTGGAGTATGCCCGTTGTCGGTATTATATGCTTCATAAGCCCCGGGGAGTGATTACGGCCACGGAGGATCCCAGAGAGAAAACGGTGCTGGATCTGCTCAAGGGCGTCAATACCGCCCACATTTCCCCGGTGGGACGGCTGGACAAGGACACGGAGGGATTGCTGCTTTTGACCAACGACGGAGAATTGGCCCACAGACTTTTGGCACCCAGGAACCATGTGGACAAATGCTATCTGGTGCGCACGGAAAAGCCTCTGTCGCCGGCAGATCTGCGCACTCTGGAAGAAGGAGTGGACATTGGGGACGAAAAGCCCACCATGCCCTCCAGGGCCTGTTTGAACGAGGCGGGGGATCTGCTGCTCACCATTCAGGAGGGGCGCTATCACCAGGTGAAGCGGATGCTGCAGGCAGTGGATAACCGGGTGCTGTACTTAAAACGTCTGTCCTTTGGCAGTCTAAGGCTTCCGGAGGATTTAAAGGCCGGGGAGTTCCGTCCCCTGACAGCGAAAGAACAGGAGAGTTTACGAAATGATGTTGCAGGATAAAATACAGGATAGCATCCGGAATAGAATCCATAACAAAAAAGCATTTCTCTTTGATCTGGATGGCACACTGGTGGACTCCATGTGGATATGGGAGAGCATCGACGTAGAATATTTGGACCGTTTCGGTCTGGAACTGCCGGAGGATCTCCATTCCTGCATTGAGGGAATGAGTTTTTCCGAAACCGCCCAATATTTTAAGGAGCGTTTTTCCATACCGGACACCCTGGAAAAGATGAAATCCGACTGGAACCGTATGGCCTGGGAAAAATATACGCAGGAAGTGCCCTTAAAGTCCGGCATCCGGGAATTTTTAAGGTACCACCGGGCCAGGGGCGTGAAAATGGCGGTGGCCACCAGTAATTCCCGGGAATTGGCCGAGGCGGTGATCGCCGTCCACGGTCTGACAGATACTTTTGATGTCATTGTCACAGGCTGCGATGTGGCCCACGGGAAACCTTTTCCGGATGTCTATCTGGAGGCGGCTGTCAGACTGGGGGTGGACCCCTCGGAGTGTCTGGTGTTTGAGGATGTCGTTGCAGGTATCCAGGCGGGCAGAAGCGCAGGAATGGAGGTGGCCGCCGTGGAGGATGCCTACTCCCTGTATCAGGAACGTCAGAAGAAAGAACTGGCGGATCTGTATATTGCCGATTATCAGGAATTGTTACCGGCGGAAAGCCGTGGGAAATAGCCGGGCTGATCCGGATTGAGTTGTAGGCCGCGCCGAGGGGCGGACCGGATCACGTCAGAGAAAAGATAACTGCAGGCCGTGCCGGAGAGTTTATTGTCTTAGGGGGACAACATGTGGAGTGACGCCTTTTTACCAATCTGTAAACAGGATATGACAGACCGCCATATAAAGCAGCTGGATTTTGTCTATGTGATCGGGGATGCCTACGTGGATCACCCTTCCTTTGGTCATGCCATCATCAGCCGGGTGTTGGAAGCCCATGGCTACACGGTGGGCATTATCGCCCAGCCGGACTGGAAGGATGAGGAGAGCATTGGGATTCTCGGCAGGCCCCGGCTGGCGTTTCTGGTTTCCGGCGGCAATATGGACAGCTACGTAAATCACTATTCCGTGTCGAAAAAAAGGCGCAGTGCCGATGCCTATACCCCCGGCGGTGTCATGGGAAAAAGGCCGGATCACGCGACGGTGGTCTACGGCAATCTGATCCGCAAAAGTTACCGGGACGTGCCCATTATCATCGGCGGAATCGAGGCCAGCCTGCGGCGGATGGCCCACTATGATTACTGGACGGACAGCTTTAAGCGCTCCATTCTGCTGGACAGCCAGGCGGACCTGATCTCCTATGGCATGGGTGAGAAATCCATCGTGGAGATTGCGGATGCGCTGGACAGCGGCATCGCTGTGAGGGATATCACTTTTATCCCCGGAACCGTATACAAGACCAAGGATATCGGCGGACTCTCGGAGGCTATTCTGCTTCCCTCCTACGAGGAGATGAAGGCGGATAAGGCCGCCTATGCCCGCAGCTTTGGCATACAGTACCAGAACACGGACTTTATAAGCGGCAGGATTCTGGCGGAGCCTTATCCCGGCGGAAGCTTTGTGGTGCAGAACCCGCCCCAGCCGCCCCTGTCCACCCAGGAGATGGACGATGTGTATGGGTTGCCCTATGCCCGCACCTATCATCCTTCCTATGAGGAGGCCGGGGGGGTACCGGCCATCGCGGAGATCAAGTTCTCCCTGATCAGCAACCGGGGATGCTTTGGCGGCTGCAGTTTCTGCGCCCTCACCTTTCACCAGGGCAGAACCGTACAGACCAGAAGCCATGAATCCATTATCGAGGAGGCAAAACTGCTGACCCAGGATCCTGATTTCAAGGGCTATATCCATGATGTGGGCGGGCCCACCGCCAACTTCCGGCACCCTTCCTGTCAAAAGCAGCTGACCCATGGGGTATGTAAAAACCGCCAGTGCCTGTTCCCCAAGCCCTGTGCCAATCTCCAGGTGGATCACAGCGACTATCTGGAGTTGCTGCGAAAGCTCCGCAGTTTGGAGGGAGTGAAAAAAGTTTTTGTGCGTTCGGGTATCCGTTTCGATTATCTGATGGCGGATGCAGACGACACCTTTTTCCGGGAACTGGTGGAGCACCATGTCAGCGGTCAGCTGAAAGTGGCGCCGGAACATATTTCCGATGGGGTGCTGCGGCGGATGGGAAAGCCGGAAAATGCCGTGTATGAGCGTTTTACAGCCAAATATAAGAAACTGAATAAAGAATTGAACAAGAACCAGTTTCTGGTGCCCTACCTTATGTCCTCTCATCCGGGGTCCACTTTGAAGGAGGCCATAGAGTTGGCGGAGTATCTGCGGGATCTGGGCTATATGCCCGAACAGGTGCAGGATTTTTATCCCACCCCCTCCACCATATCCACCGTGATGTATTACACGGGGCTGGACCCCAGGGGACTGGATCTCACAGGGGGCAGCCCCCAGGATTTAAAATCCGTGTATGTGTGCCGCAATCCCCATGAAAAGGCCATGCAGCGGGCGCTGATCCAGTACCGCAACCCCAAAAACTACGACCTGGTCTACGAGGCGCTGACCCAGGCGGGGCGCACGGATCTGATCGGCTATGACAAAAAATGCCTGATCCGCCCCAGAAGGGCGGGGCAGGAAAACGGAACCGGCAAAGCGGCGGTGAAAGTTTCCGGCAAAACCGCGCGGAATGTCGCAGATAGGGGAGAAGCGAGAACTTCCGGCAAGGCCGCGCGGAATGTCGCAGATAGAGGAGAAGCGAGAACTTCCGGCAAAGCCGCCCAGACTAGCGCCGGCAGAGAGAAAGCAAGAAATTTGAACAAGGGGACACAGGAAAGGCACAGAACATTCAAAGAAAACGGGAAAAAGAAGACAATCCGCAATATCCATAAGAAAAAGGGCGGATAAGGTCAGGTAGGAATAAGCAGGTACGGCGCAGTAATTTACTTCAAATACATGTGAGCAGAAAGGAAAACAGAGTATGGCAAAAAATATCGTGATCATCACAGGGGCATCCTCCGGCATAGGCATGGAGTTCGCGTTGCAGATTGACGCCCATCTGCGCAAGACTGACGAGATCTGGCTGATTGCCAGAGACAGGCAGAAGCTGAAAACCTTATCCGCCCAAATGCGCAACAATATCCGGGTTCTGTCTATGGATATCACCATAGAGGCTCAGATCGACAGACTGCGGGACATGCTGCGGGAACAGCACTGCCGGATCAGGATGCTGGTAAACAGTGCCGGTTACGGCATCATCGGGGATGTGGCGGAGTTAAAACTCCGGGAGCAGACCGGCATGGTACGGCTGAACTGTGAGGCTCTCACCGCCGTCACCCGCTGCTGCCTGCCCTATATGAGCAAAGGGGCCCGCATCATCCAGATGGCCTCCAGCGCCTCCTTTGTGGCCCAGCCGGGCTTTGCGGTTTATGCGGCCTCCAAGGCATATGTGGACAGCTTTTCCCTGGCGCTGCGGGAAGAACTGAAGGGAAGGGAAATCTATGTGACCAGTGTTTGTCCCGGACCGGTGGATACACCGTTTTTCGATATTGCGGAGCGCCACGGATCCACTCTTTCCGTCAAGAAGCTGACACTGGTAACGCCGGAGCGTGTGGTGGCTCAGGCGCTGCGGGACGCCTGCCTAAAGCGTCCCAGGTCCGTGTGCAGCCTGCCCATACAGGCTTTTGAAGTGCTGTGCAAAGTTTTGCCCCACACTCTTATTACAACAATAATCAGGACGCTGAAAGGCTGAAACTATGGAAATGGGCTTACAATCAAGATAAGCGGTAGTGAGGAAACCTCTCGGAAATGAAGGGATTGGAGACAGGGAATGTTTAGTATAGAGGAATATATAGAAAGTCTGACGGCAGAACTGCAAGCCTGTTTTGGAAAAAGGCTGCTGTATCTAGGTTTGCAGGGCAGCTATCTGCGGGACGAGGCGACGGAAAGCAGTGATATTGACATTATGGTGATTTTGGAGAACATGTCCGTCACAGACCTGGATAATTATCGGAAAATATTGGTCAAAGTGGGCAATTACGAGAGATCCTGCGGCTTTATCTGCGGGCGGGAGGAGATGCAGCGGTGGAACCCCCTGGAGGTGTGCCAGCTGCTGCACACCACAAAAGATTACTACGGCAGATTAGCGGACTATATGCCGCCATGCACTGCCGAAGACCAGCGGAATTATGTGAAACTGAGCCTGGGCAATCTTTTTCATGAACTTTGTCACCGTTATATTCATGCTGCCCGGGAACGCAATGTCTCTGCCTTTCCCTATACCTGTAAATCCGTTTTCTTTATCCTGCAAAATATGCATTATTTGAGCAGCGGCGATTTTCTATCCACAAAGCAGGAACTGCTCGAGGCGCTGCAGGACGAAGAGGACAAGAGAGCGCTGGCTCTTGGCATGAACCTGAAAGCCGGCGGGGACTATGATTTTGACGACGCGTTTTCCTCCCTGTTCCAGTGGTGTCAACATGCGTTGGTTCGGATGGGAAAGCCAATATAGTGATTCGGCGGCGGAGTCCCGGCGGTCTGTCCGCGAATATTCCCGGACGGAGTGTGAGGTCGGCAGCATATATGTATTGGACTTTGCAAGCGATAAGGGCACCCGCAGCGGCGTTGGAGATGCGGTTGTTGGCATTTGACCCGCAGGGGCAGCAGCGATGGAATGTCAGCTTATAGAAAGAAGCTGGCAATCGCGGCGCGGATATCGCCCCGGCGACAGATGCGCAGGGGCGCCGTATACACAGGAAAACGGTATAATGAGAGGAATGGCAAATGAGCAGAAAGAGCGGTATCAAAGGTATTTTCCGTCTGTTTTCGGCGGAAGCGTATAAGGGGAGCAAAAACTATATCCGCACTCAGAAAATATATGAGGTTGTTCGGACTGTGCTGTATTTCGGGATCTCACTGAGCCTGTTCGCGGCGGGCTATATCACCACGGGAAACAGATTGAATCTGCTGACGGTGGTGGCGGTGTTGGGATGTCTTCCGGCCAGCAAGAGCGCGGTGAACATGATTATGTTTCTGCGCTGCAAGGGCCTGAGCCGGGAGGCGGCGGCGCAGATTGCGCCCTGTGAGGGGGATTTGTTCTGTCTGTACGATATGGCGTTTACCTCCTACTCCAGGACCTTCGAGGTGGGACACATGGCGGTAAAAGGCAATACAGTCTGTGGTTACAGCGAGAAAAAGGATTTCCCCGAAAGAGAATTTCAGACCCATCTGGAACCGATTATGAAAGCGGACAGCCACAAAAATGTGACGGTCAAGATTTTTACTGACCTGGAAAAATACAAGGAGCGGCTTATGCAGCTGCAGGCGTTGGAGACAGAAGCGGACAATACGGAAGGTATCGTTCGGACCTTGAAATCGGTGGTATTATAAAACGAGTGTGGTCATTCGAGCCGTCAGGGTATGTTCATTAAAAAGAGGAATCAGCATGGTAACTTTGGAAATTGAGATGAACCAGGCAGGGCAGAGACTGGATAAATTTCTGGGAAAATATCTGCCGGAAGCTCCGGTCAGTTTTTTCTACAAAATGCTCCGTAAGAAGAATATTACGCTGAATGGTAAGAGGGCAGAGGGAAAGGAAATCCTACAGTTAAAGGATCAGGTAACCCTGTGGCTGGCGGACGAAACGATCCTTAAATTTGGCGGGGATTTGTCAGCCCAGGAGACAACCCGCAATACTCCTTGGCAAAAGCAGAATCATCAGTCAAAGAGTGACAATACTATTGCGTTATATAGACAAGCATATAATGATTTACAGGATGTTGGGGTAATATACGAGGATACACATGTACTGGTTTTAGATAAACCGGCCGGTATGCTTACCCAGCAGGCAAAAGCCGGAGATTTAAGTTTAAATGAATGGATGATTGGCTATCTGTTGGATACCGGCGCCATAAATAGTCAGGATTTACGGTTGTTTCACCCATCTGTCTGCAATCGCTTGGATCGCAATACCAGCGGCCTGGTGCTTTGTGGTAAAACCTTGCCCGGCAGTCAGCAACTCAGTGAGTTGATACGCACACATCAGATACGCAAATTCTATAAGACTTTATGTGTAGGGCAGCTGGGGATAGCCGGTTCCGGAACTGTAACAGAGATGCAAGGATATCTGCAAAAAAATGCAAGTACTAACCAAGTGGTAATCAGCCAGCAGGAGCCGGGTGATTATATCCGTACTATCTATCAGATACTGGAGCAGTATGGCATTCCCGGGGAAAAGTTTTTCTTTACGGAATTGGAGGTAGAACTTATTACAGGTAAACCCCACCAGATCCGGGCGCATCTGTCATCTATGGGCCATCCGCTGGCAGGGGATCCTAAATATGGCGACGTTCATGTAAACCGATTGCTGCAGCGAAAATTCAATCTCCACTGGCAGCTGCTCCACGCCCAGCGGCTGGAATTCCCGATGTTGGAAGGGGTATTGACGCCGCTTTCCGGCAAAATACTGCAATCGCCGTTACCAGAAATCTATAAATCTATTTTGGCAGGAATGAAAGCTTGTACCCACAAATCCGGCTAGCCTGAAAGAGACAAATCAATACTTGGAAATCCAATACATCAATACCTGAGAACAGAAATCTCCTGATGCCAGGGAACTTGTAGATCAACAGGCATAACAAAAAGAATTGGTTGCGTTCCTGGTGAGAGAATATAGATGAAGAGAGGCAGTTATGGCAACATGGAATTCCAGAGGACTTCGGGGCTCCACGCTGGAGGATATGGTCAACCGCACCAACGAACGGTACATAGAGGGTGGGCTGGCCCTGATCCAGAAAATTCCCACCCCCATCACCCCCATCAAGATAGATCAGCAGACCAGGCATATCACCCTGGCCTATTTTGAGCAAAAGAGTACGGTGGACTATATCGGTGCAGTCCAAGGCATCCCGGTCTGCTTTGACGCCAAGGAATGCGCTGTGGACACCTTTTCCCTGCAGAACATTCACGAACACCAGGTGCAGTTCATGGAGCGTTTTGAAAAACAGGGGGGCGTGGCGTTTTTCCTCATTTTTTACACCCACAGAGACCAGCTGTATTATCTGCCCTTTTCCCATCTGCTGCGGTTCTGGCAGCGCGCCAGGGAGGGGGGGCGCAAGAGTTTTCGCTACGAGGAACTGGACCCTCAGTTTTTCCTGCCGAAAAAACATGGGATATTGGTTCCCTACCTGGATATGCTGCAGCTGGATCTGGAAAAACGGGAAGAAGAAAGTTAAGGCTTGACAGATATAGTGCTTTCCGTTATACTACAAGAAGCTTGTTTCTTTTGTGTGCTGCCTAATTAGCACTGCGAAGCGATAAAGTGAGGCATGACTTTGAACAGCCGGACAGGCGGCTCTGTCATGGCGGAAAGGCATAGAAAAATATGAGCAAGAAACTACTGCACACGCCGGAAGGCGTGAGGGACATTTACGGAAAAGAATATGCGGGTAAGCTGTATGTGGAGCGGAAAATTCACGATACCATTACCAGCTATGGCTATGAGGACATCCAGACGCCCACTTTTGAATACTTTGACGTGTTTTCCAGGGAGATCGGCACCACACCCTCCAAGGAACTATATAAGTTTTTTGACAAGGAGGGCAACACGCTGGTGCTGCGGCCGGATTTTACCCCCTCCATCGCCCGCTGCGCCGCCAAATATTTCATGGAGTCGCAGGAGTCCATTCGGTTCTGCTACCTGGGCAACACCTTTACCAACACCTCCAACCTGCAGGGAAAGCTCAAGGAAGTCACTCAGATCGGCGCGGAACTGGTGGGGGATGACAGCGTGGAGGCCGACGGGGAGATGATCAGCCTGGTCATTGAGGCATTGAAGAACACGGGGCTTAAGCAGTTCCAGGTCAGCGTGGGACAGGTGGAATATTTCAAGGGCATCTGTGAGGAGGCCGGTTTGGACACGGAGACGGAGGAGCAGCTGCGAGAGTATATTTCCGGGAAAAATTATTTTGCGGCCCAGGAGCTTTTGGCCCAGAAAGAGGTGCCAAAGCCTTACAGCAGTACCCTGCTGAAGGCCGCGGATCTGTTCGGTTCCATCGACTCCCTGAAAGAGGCTAGGGAGTCCGTGCATAACCAGCGTTCCCTGTCCGCCATAGAGCGTCTGGAGGCCATATACCGGGTGCTGAAGCTCTACGGGGTGGAGGAGTATGTGTCCTTTGACCTGGGTATGCTCAGCAAATACCATTACTACACAGGAATAATTTTCAAGGCATACACCTATGGCGTGGGGGCTCCCATCGTAAAAGGTGGGCGCTATGACACGCTGCTGCGGCAGTTTGGCAAGGATGCTCCGGCCATCGGATTCGCCATGGTGGTCGATGATGTGCTGGAGGCGGTGCAGTACCAGAAAGCCCCGCTGCCCCATGGCATGGAAAAGAAAGTGCTGACCTACACGGCGGCTGACTATGTTCAAAAGCTCCAGGAGGCGAAAGAAAGCCGCCGACAGGGTATCCCCACATTGCTGGTAAGACAGTGACTCGGGATTTTTCTCAAAGCATGTTATATGAAGTAAGGGCTCAAGGGCATTGGGGACACTTAAAGGATATGGCAGGCACAGCCGGCGTATCCGCGAAGAGGTAAGGCTGAATATCCTTCCAATAGATATGAGGTAATATAGTATGAGCGACAAGAGATATTTGACATTTGCTCTGGGGAAAGGGCGGCTGGCCCGAAAGACCCTGGAGTTGTTTGAGCAGATCGGAATCACCTGCGAGGAGATGAAAGATAAGGACTCCCGAAAACTGATTTTTGTGAATGAGGAATTGCAACTCCGTTTTTTCCTGGCAAAGGGGCCGGACGTGCCCACCTATGTGGAATACGGCGCCGCAGATATCGGCGTGGTGGGCCGGGACACGATCTTGGAGGAGAACCGCAACGTCTACGAGGTGCTGGATCTGGGCTTTGGAAAATGCCGCATGTGCGTCTGCGGTCCCCGGGAAGCCCGGGAACTGCTGCAGCACCATGAGCGGATCAGGGTGGCCAGCAAATATCCCAACATTGCCAGAGAGTACTTTTATAATAAGAAGCATCAGACCGTGGATATCATCAAGCTGAACGGCTCCGTGGAGTTGGGGCCTTTGGTGGAGTTGTCCGATGTGATTGTGGATATTGTGGAGACCGGCGGCACATTAAAGGAAAACGGACTGGAAGTGCTGGAGGAAATCTGTCCCCTGTCCGCCCGGATGATCGTGAATCCGGTGAGTATGCAGATGGAGACGGAGCGCGTCAAGAATCTGATCCACCGTCTGCGCGCTCAAATGTCTTAGATGAAAGCTTTAGAACAAAAACAGCGGATTCCCGGTGGGGCATTATACATAAATGTGTATTTGAAATATGGACAATGAGGCGGCCGTATTTCGATCTTGACAACTGCGCCGGGGAGAATTAGCAGAACTTATAATATAGGAGAAATGATATGAGAATAGTGGAATTGACGGAGAGTACCCGGAAAAACGTGCTGAATGACCTGCTGAAGAGGAGCCCTAACAATTATTCTGAATATGAGGAAACAGTTAATGAGATTTTATCCAATGTAAAGGAAAACGGTGACCAGGCTCTGTTTGAGTATACGCTGAAATTCGATAAATTCCAGCTGACCCCGGAGAACATCCGGGTGACTCGGGAGGAGATCCGGGAAGCCTATGCCCAGATGGATTCGGAATTGGTGGAGGTGATAAAACGATCCGCCGCCAATATCCATGCCTTTCATGAGAAGCAGCTGCGTAACAGCTGGTTTGACGCCAAGGAGGACGGCACCATACTGGGCATGAAAATCACCCCCATTGGCAGGGTGGGCGTGTATGTGCCCGGCGGCAAGGCAGCCTATCCCTCCAGTGTACTGATGAATGTGATTCCCGCCAAAGTGGCAGGAGTGACAGATATCATCATGACCACTCCTCCCGGGGCGGACGGAAAAGTGAATCCCGGTACGCTGGTGGCGGCGGATATTGCGGGTGTGGGCACAATTTACAAGGCGGGCGGGGCCCAGGCCATCGCCGCCATGGCCTACGGCACCCAGTCCATCCCCAAGGTGGACAAGATCACCGGCCCCGGCAATATTTTTGTAGCCTTGGCTAAAAAGGCCGTGTACGGCTATGTGAGCATTGATTCCATCGCCGGACCCAGCGAGATCCTGGTGTTGGCGGACGAGACCGCCAATCCCCGATATGTGGCGGCAGACCTGCTGAGCCAGGCGGAGCATGACGAGTTGGCCAGCGCCATACTGATCACCACCTCCAGAGAATTGGCAGAGCAGGTTTCCGCGGAGGTGGACGGTTTCGTGGCCCGACTGTCCCGCAGGGAAATTATGGAAAAATCCCTGGAAAATTACGGATATATCCTGCTGGCGGAGGATATGGAGGCCGCCATCCAGGCCGCCAATGACATTGCCTCCGAGCACCTGGAAATCCTGACGAAGAATCCCTTTGATACCATGACCCGGATCAAGAATGCAGGGGCCATCTTCCTGGGAGAGTACAGTTCCGAACCCCTGGGAGATTATTATGCCGGCCCCAACCACATTCTTCCCACCAACGGCACGGCAAAGTTCTTTTCCCCGGTGAATGTAGATGACTTTTTGAAAAAGACCAGCATCATCTCCTACTCAAGAGAGGCGCTGCAGGCAGTACATGAGGACATTGAACGTTTTGCGGAGAGCGAGGGGCTGACTGCCCACGCCAACAGCATAAGAGTCCGTTTTGAGGAGCAATAATCATTTATCGGCAGAATGAGTGGGAAGGAGATTTTATGGCACGAAGCAGTACAATTAACCGCAGGACCAGGGAGACCGACATTGAGGTTACTTTGGATCTGGACGGCAGCGGCCGGGCGGAGGTAAACACCGGCATTGGTTTTCTGGACCATATGCTGGAGGGATTTGCCAGACATGGCTTTTTTGACTTGAAATGTCAAGTGAAAGGGGATTTGCAGGTGGATGGTCACCACACGGTGGAGGACACCGGTATTGTGCTGGGACAGGCCATCCGGGAGGCCGCCGGAGACAAAAAGGGCATCCGGCGCTACGGCTATTTTATCCTGCCCATGGATGAATCCCTGGCTCTGTGCGCCGTGGACTTGTGCGGCAGGCCCTATCTGCAGTTTGCATGTGATTTCACGGCAGAGCGGGTGGGGGAGTTGGACACGGAGCTTGTGAAAGAGTTTTTCTATGCCGTCTCCTACAGCGCGGGCATGAACCTGCATCTGCGGATGCTGCAGCCGGGCAACAACCATCACATGATTGAAGCCATGTTCAAGGCGTTCGCCAAGGCATTGGACGAAGCCACCACGCTGGATCCCCGCATCACGGATGTACTCAGCACCAAGGGAAGCCTCTAAACAGCATATTCCCTGCCAACGCGCTGATGAATGTATGGACGCCACAAGCGGCCGGACATTCATCACTTGTCCTGTGCGTTGGCGGGGGATATGCGGAACTCTCAAACAGCATATTCCCTGCCAACGCGCTGATGAATGTATGGACGCCACAAGCGGCCGGACATTCATCACTTGTCCTGTGCGTTGGCGGGGGATATGCGGAACTCTCAAACAGCATATTCCCTGCCAACGCGCTGATGAATGTATGGACGCCACAAGCGGCCGGACATTCATCACTTGTCCTGTGCGTTGGCGGGGGATATGCGGAACTCTTATAGGAGAAAAAACATGCAGCCAGAATACAAAAACCCCGGACAAAAACCAAACTGGAGGGCCTCCCTCACCTGGGAGGATTTGAAAAAGGATCCCCAGGGCCTGGTTCCCGTGATCATTCAGGATGCGGAAAACGGCCAGGTGCTGATGATGGCCTATATGAACGAACAGGCATATGAGGATACCCTGCGCACCGGCCTGATGCATTATTACAGCCGCAGCCGCAGGGAGCAGTGGCTGAAAGGGGAGACCAGCGGCCATTACCAGTATGTGAAATCCCTGACGGCGGACTGTGACAGGGATACTCTGCTGGCCAGAATCGACCAGGTGGGCGCCGCCTGCCATACCGGTTCCCGCAGCTGCTTTTTCCAGAAAATTGTGGAACTGTGAGAAAATATAAGTGGATATTTTAAAATACAGCGCCTAAAACTTGCACACTCGGAAAAGTATCCTCAAAAATTTGTACAGGAACTTCAAGGATGGAGTACTAGGGCTTGGGCTTGAACACATACAATTGAATAACAGAACGGATCAGTTCCGGGTATCTGTGGGTGCCCGGGCTTTTTGTTCCTTTCAATGAAAAAGGCGGGGATGTAACAATGGGCGATATTTCCACACAACAGAAGCTACAGCTGGCACGGCAGGTCAGAGAGCGTTACCAGCAGGACCGGCAGGATTTGGGGCAGCGTGAGCAACTGCTTTATGGCAGGACTCTCAGCTATTTTGAGGAAGAACCGGTCTATGGCGAGAGGCCGGGTTACGGAGGGCAATACGGGGGCATGGACGGTGCCCCAGGAAAAAACGGCACCCTGGGACTGCGGATACTGTTGGCGGCCATATTGGTATGTCTGCTGGCCCTGGTTGACCGCAGGGGGGATACGCTGTTTGGTCTGACCAGCGGACAGATATTGGATTATATCAGCTGGGACTGTACCCCTTGACGTGTCAAATATGCTCTTGGGTTAGTGGCGGCGCTCCTGGTATTGGTCTTGCTTTTATATGTTTCATGCCGTATACTATAGGAAGAAGAAAACAATATTTGAATCCGCATATTCCCGGACAGCGGCAGATCTGTGTGCTGGCAGGGTATATGCGGAACTCCATATAAGAAAGGACTAAAAAACGGATGATGACAGAAAAGCTGGCCCTGTCAGACGATATTCTGATGAAGATAGAGAAGCCTGCCCGTTATATCGGCAACGAGGTAAATGCGGTGGTGAAGGACAAGTCCCGGGTGGAGGTGCGCTTCGCCATGTGTTTTCCGGACGTGTACGAGATCGGCATGTCCCATCTGGGTATCCAGATTCTCTATGATATGTTCAACCGCTGGGAGGATGTGTGGTGCGAGCGGGTCTATTCTCCCTGGGTGGATCTGGATGCCATTATGAGGCAGCAGCAGATTCCCCTCTTTGGACTGGAATCCCAGGAACCCATTAAGGATATGGATTTTCTGGGAATTACCATACAGTATGAGATGTGCTATACCAATATCCTGCAAGTGCTGGATCTGGCCCAGATCCCGCTGCTGGCTGCGGAGAGAGGGGAAGACTGCCCCATCGTCATCGGCGGCGGTCCCTGCGCTTACAATCCGGAGCCCATTGCGGATTTTTTTGATCTGTTCTATATCGGGGAGGGAGAGACCCAGTACCGCAATCTGCTGGATCTGTATAAATCTTGTAAAAAAGAAGGCTGTGGGCGGGTGGAATTTCTGCGCCGGGCAGCCCGCCTGCCGGGTATGTATGTGCCGCGGTTTTATCAGGTGACCTACCATGAGGACGGCACCATCGAAAGCTTTTCCCCCACAGAGGAAGGAATCCCACCAACCATATTAAAAGAGGTGGAGATGCAGGTGTCTGACACCTATTATCCCATGAAACCCGTGGTTCCTTATATAAAAGTGACCCAAGACCGGGTGGTGCTGGAGATCCAGCGGGGCTGCATCCGGGGATGTCGGTTCTGTCAGGCGGGACAGCTGTATCGGCCGGTGCGGGAGCGGAATGTGGAGATGCTGAAGCAGTATGCCCTGGAAATGCTGAAAAATACCGGTCATGAGGAGATTTCCCTAAGTTCTTTAAGTTCCAGCGATTACAGCCGTCTGCCGGAACTGATCGACTTCCTGATTGAGAAGTGCAAGGAAAAGAAGATCAACATCTCCCTGCCTTCTTTGCGTATTGATGCTTTTTCTTTGGATGTGATGAGCAAGGTTCAGGATATTCGCAAGTCATCTTTGACTTTCGCTCCGGAGGCTGGCAGCCAGAGACTGCGCAATGTGATCAACAAGGGGCTGACAGAGGAGGATATCATTCACGGATCCACCCTGGCTTTTCGAGGGGGATGGACAAGGGTTAAGCTGTATTTTATGCTGGGACTGCCTACGGAAACCCCCGAGGATATGCGTGGCATCGCCGAGTTATCCAACAAAATTGCAGCCACCTTTTTTGAGGAAGTGCCCAAGGAGGCACGGACAAACGGGCGGGTTCAGATTGTTACCAGCACTTCCTTCTTTGTGCCCAAGCCCTTTACGCCCTTCCAGTGGGCCGGCCAATGTACCCGGGAGGAATTTATTGAAAAGGCATATTTTACCCGAAAATGCATCTCCGAACAGCTGAACCAGAAGAGCATCAAGTACAATTACCATGAGGCGGATGCCAGCGTCTGGGAGGGGGTACTGGCCAGGGGAGACAGGCGGCTGTCCCGGGTGATCCTGGGCGTATACCGGAAGGGCTGCTTTTATGATGCCTGGAGCGAATATTTTAAAAATGAAGTCTGGGAGGAAACCATGGCGGAGTGCGGCCTAACCACAGAATTTTATTCTCACAGAGAAAGGCCCTTGGATGAGATTTTTCCCTGGGACTTCATTGACTGCGGCGTGACCAAGGAGTTTCTTAAGAGGGAGTGGCTGAAAGCCCGGCAGGAGCAGATTTCCGAGAACTGTAAAGTCAGATGCCAGGGCTGCGGCGTAACCAGATTCGGCGGCGGCATTTGTTTTGAACCCAGAGACGTTGGCAGCTACGGCGGATGCTGAACGCAGTATACCGACAAAAACAGGAGAAATCAATCTATGAAAGTGCGTGTAAAGTTCCGCAAATATGGCCCGGTTCGCTTTATCGGGCACCTGGATGTAATGCGTTTTTTTCAGAAATGTATAAGGCGGGCAGAAATTGACGTAGCCTATACCACCGGCTACAGTCCTCACCAGATCATGTCCTTTGCAGCCCCGCTGGGAGTCGGGCTGACCAGCGACGGAGAATATATGGATATTGAGTGCAACAGCGTCACTACCTCTCAGGATATGAAGGAACGCTTCAATCGGGCCAGTGTGCCGGGAATCGAGATTGTCAGTGTGGTGCTGCTGCCGGAGGAGGCGGGCAATGCCATGGCCAGTGTGGCGGCGGCAGGCTATACGGTAAGATTTCGGGAAGGCAGAGAACCGTCCTTCGACTATCTGGGTAAACTTGCGGATTTCTATGCCCGGACGGAGATACCAATCACCAAAGAAACCAAAAAAAATACTTTGACAGTAAATATCCGGCCGGGGATCTATGAATTGCAGGCAGACCCGGAAAACAAGGCGATTCACATGCTGGTAGACGCATCCAGCAGCGGCAATATTAAGCCTGCGTCTGTCATGGATGCCTATGCGGCCTGGCAGGGGCAGACTTTGGCGGAAAATGCTTTTACTGTCCACCGCAAAGATACCTATCTAAACCTGGCTTCAGCAGGGGAAGCCAGGCAGTTGGCGCCCATGGATTCCATCGGCCGCCAGATTCTGGAACCTATGGTGGATGAAAAGAGACTTTTGATTGCGCAGGAGGCTGACCGCCGCAGGGCCGAGGCAGCGGCAGAAGCCCGGAGACTGCGCCAGGAAGCCCTGACAGCCAAGGAGGCGGAGCAGCAGAAATGGTTACAGTCCCTGCATAGCGCCGGATCTCATGACCGGGCAGAAGAGCGGCCAGTAGACCCGCAGGAAGCGGAGGCGAAAGATGAGTAGGGACATACGGCAGACCACAGCCAGGCAGGATCGGGAACAGCAGCGCATAAACCGGGAGTTGGGAAGAGTTCTGATCACGGCCTGTCCGGACAGTATATACGGAAAAAGGCGGCAGACAGAGACTTCGGAAACAGAACGTCTGCTGGCAGCGCTGGTCAGGCAGGACCGCCTGGTTGCCGTACACACTTTTTCCCGGGAATTGCAGAGCCGCATCGGTGCAGTGTATCTGGGCAAAGTAAAAAAGATTGTCAAGAACCTGAATGCCTGTTTTGTGGAGATTGCGGGACAGGAGCAATGCTTTCTGCACATGGGACAGGGGGAAGCTTCGCCTTTTTTGACCAACAGAGCCTATGACGGCAGGCTTTTGGAAGGGGATGAGGTGCTGGTACAGATACAGCAGGAAGCCATCAAGACCAAGCAGGCGGCAGTGACCACAGGGATTACTTTGCAGGGAGAGTATTTTGTATTTGCCGCAGGGGCTGCCAAAGTGGGCATTTCCAAAAAGCTGAGAGAGTCCCGTAAAGAGTTTCTGCGCCAGTTTCTGGTCCGTCGGCAGATCACAGACCCTGAAGGGGCGCTGGTGCAGGAGGAGGGCTTGCCGTCCTTTGGACTGGTGGTGCGCACCCAGGCGGGCCTGCTTTTGGAACAGGAAGGACAGTCTTGGGAAGATATTCTGTATCAGGAGTATGTGCGGCTGCGCCGTCAATTTACCTCCATCTTCTTGCAGGGGCGGCACCGCACCTGCTACAGCTGCCTGCATGAGGCAGGATCTGCGCTGGAGGAAGCGCTCAAGCCCTTTTTGACCGGCGAATATGAGGAAGTGGTAACGGATTTGCCGTTTATATATGAGGAATTGCTGCAGCTGCAGGAGCAGAGACGATTTTCACTGGATCAAAAGAATATTCGTCTGTATCAGGATCCGGATTTCTCCCTGGACAAATTATACAGCCTGGGAACAAGGCTGGAGGAGGCCATGGGCAAAATGGTTTGGCTGAAATCCGGCGCCAATCTGGTGGTGGAACAGACTGAGAGTCTGACAGCCATCGACGTGAATACGGGAAAATGCACAAAACTTCCTGGAACCTCGGTTCATTCTTCCTCCACAGATACTCTGCGCCAGGTGAATCTGGAGGCTGCCGGGGAAGTGGCCCGTCAGCTGCGTCTGCGAAACCTCTCCGGCATTATTATTGTGGATTTCATTAACCCGGCCACTCTGGCCCAGGAGGAGGAACTGCTGCAAAAACTGCGGGAACTGACCAGAGAAGATCCGGTGACAGTAAAGATAGTGGATATAACACCTCTTGGACTGGTGGAGATCACCCGGAAAAAAGTATACCCCTCTCTGCGGGAACAGCTGGGGAGAGGCAGAACTTAAATCACCGGTACATGTGCCGACAGGAGATACGCATAACTTTATATTGGGCGATTACGAAAACCTTACCGCAAGTGACAGGAATAATTCCTGTGTGCTGACAAGTGACGTAGCTGGACAATATATACAAAAGCGGGCTCCGACGCAGTGGCAAGTCGCCCTTATTTTGTATATATTGCCCATCCACTGTTACCAGAAAGGGTGTTTCGCAATCTCCTAGGATTTTATATAGTAGAAAGGATACGGTGTGGACATATGGAACTTCTGAAGATGGAAAAGGTGGGAAACGGCAGATTTTTAAAAAACTATGAATTAACGTACTTAAATAAAGCCGGGCATGAAAAAAAGTATGAGATGGTCAGCCGCAGAGAGTTGTCCTCCCCGGAGGATCTGGGACAAAAGCCCAGCGGGGTATCCATCGTGGCAATCTGCCAGGGGAAGATGCTTCTGCTGCATGAGTTCCGCATGGGCATTAACCGGAGTGTCTATAATCTGTGTGCAGGTATGCTGGAGGAAGGAGAGTCCGTGGAAGACTGTATCCAGCGGGAACTGTATGAGGAGACGGGGCTTTCCGTCAAAAAGATCCGGGACATTTTGCCCGCCTCCTTTGCGGCGGTGGCCTTTTCCGATGTCACCACCTACATTGCCATCGTGGAGGCAGAGGGACAGATGCAGGATCATACCTCGGAAAATGAACAGATTGATTCCCGTTTTTACACCAGAGAAGAGGTGCGGGCGTTGATACAGACAGAGCAATTCAGTTCCAGGGCGCAGCTGGCGGCATACTTTTTCGCGCAGGGCGCTCTGACATAAGGAGCCGTCAGGATAGTTTCGCAATAATCTATCACAACAGGAGGAGAAAGGAGAATGAATATCCACATTGCGGAGCAGTTGACAAAAACGCAGATGCGGGATCTGAAAAGGCTGTACGTTTGACAAAAAAATATCCCACCGCGGTGAACTGGACTTCCCTTTAGTGCTTCAGGCTGAGGAAAAGGAATACTATTATGAGGTATATAATGTAGTATACAAGACATCTAACGCTTCTGAGTACATTGCGTTCCGGATGTCATCGGAACATCTGGGTGAGATTGAGCACAGGGAATACGACGTTTATCCGCCACCTATAACTTATTGGCGCGGGGAATATCAGATCTTGGATTTGTCCCAAAATGATATTGTGCAGGACAGTTACTGCTTGGCCGATGCGGAGATGCCAAAACTGACCCAGGTTAAGGTATATGAGTTCTCCGCATATAAAGGCTACAACATACCTGTGATGAGCAGAGGAGCTGGATTGATGTTGGGACTTATGTGGGTTGGAGAGTTGTTTATTGCAGGCATAGCAGTGTTGTTGGATATAACAGCCGGACTGATTATTTTTGCCTTCAACCGATTTTTTTATTCTTAATTTTATAAAATATTTAATGAAAGATATAGACAAACACGAAAAATAGTACTATAATTTCATTTGATCGCTGCGAAGAGGGGATCAGAAAAAAATGTATGAAAGAGGAGAGGCGTAATTATGAAATTCAGTAAGAAATTAGTGGCTTGTATCGCAGTAATGATGATGGCATGTATGATGCTCACTGCCTGCGGCACCAGCCCCACAGTGAACAACGTTGTAAAGGCAGAGGACGGCCAGGCAGACGGGGTAATCGGCACCACCTTCAGGACAGTGTTCTTTGATTACAGTGTTGATTCCGTAGCATATCCTACCGAGTATGAGGGGTATACCCCTACTGATGGAATGCAGCTGTTGGATGTGGTGATCACCATCAAGAATACATTTGGTGAGGATTTGCCCATGTATAACAGCGATTTCCAGCTTCAGTGGCATGACCTGGGCGATGGCGATGATGACTACGATTTCGGTATTGATATGAGTAGTTCCAGCACGGTAATGCCTGCCGAGTATACTCTTGCCAAGGGTGATAGCTGCACCTACCATATTATTTATGAGGCACCGGCAGAAGCCAAGGAATTTTCAGTGTCCTTCCTGGAGTTCTTTGCTGACAATACCGAGGGCGATGTATTCTTTACATCTTTTAGCAAATAAGAATAAATATCTTCAACATTATGGGGGAATGTAGCCTTTACGGGTTGCATTCCTTTCTTTTTTTGTGTATTATAGTATAAGAGGAATTAAATGTAGTATAGAGGAATACTTACACTATAAAACTAAAAAGGGGATATTTAAGATGAGAAGCGGAAATGCAAGAGAAGACCAAGCGCAGATTTGGATACCTATTCCAGAAGACCATACCAGGATAAAGATTGGGTTAGAGGCAGCCGGAGGAATATTTCTTCTGATTACTCTCCTGATAGGGGGGTATAAGATTTGCATTGCTGCCGGAATCGTGATGATTGTGGCCACAGTCCTGATTCATTTTTCCATGCAAAAAAGGATAACACTTGCAAATATCATTTTCTATTTTAACCAGGGGGAGATGTACCTGATCTCCTTAAATAAGGAAGACGAGAAGCTATATGCCTATCTGCATGGTCAGGCAGAAGAGAAGGCAATATCTACAGAAAAGCCTGTGGATTTTCTGCTTCGAATGGCAGATCGGTCTGTAATATGGCGTATACTTAAAATCTATAACATAACAGAATTAAAATCTAGTCCTGACAACAAAAAATACCGAATAAATACACAATTTGACCTTCCTCGTTACACCTATGACTCCGTTTTGGATGTGGTAATTCAAGAAAAGCGTTTTCGAGATTTTGAGGGCTTGGTACGGACTTTGCAGTATATCGCCGAATCTTAGGTATTGTGAAACGTCCTTAATTGTTGTATAATGGGTAATATTGTTGAATTTAGAATCAATGGAGGACAAATACTATGTATATTACCTGTTTGGATTTGGAGGGCGTACTGGTGCCGGAAATATGGATTGCATTTGCGGAAGCCAGTGGTATACCTGAACTGAAGAAAACCACCCGTGACGAGCCGGACTATGAGAAATTGATGAGATACCGGTTGGATATATTAAGGGAGCACCATCTGGGCCTGAAGGAGATTCAGGAAACCATTGCTACGATTGATCCCATGCCCGGCGCCAGGGAATTTCTGGACGAGTTGCGCTCTATCACTCAGGTTATCATCATCAGCGACACATTCACACAATTTGCCAGCCCCTTGATGAAAAAACTGGGATGGCCCACTATATTCTGCAATTCCCTGGAGGTGGCAGAGAACGGTGAGATCACAGGATTCAAGATGAGGATTGCGGATTCTAAACTGACCACGGTCAAGGCATTGCAGTCCATCGGATATGAAACCATTGCCAGCGGGGACAGCTACAATGATCTTGGTATGATAAAAGCCAGTAAGGCTGGATTTCTGTTTAAGACAACAGAGAAGATTAAGGCGGATTATCCACAGCTGCCAGCCTATGAAACCTATGAGGAGTTGATGACAGCTATCAAGGCGGCAATGATCTAATCTACGATAAGAGGTGTTTGCGAATGAATATGAATCCTATGGCTTTATTGGGATTAAAAAGCGATTTTGACAAGTTTAGAAATAACCATCCGAAGTTTCTGCAATTTGCAAAAGCATTTACAAAGGCCGGTATCCAGGAAGGCACGGTCATGGAATGCAAAGTAATTACAACCGATGGACAGGAACTTCAGGCAAATATAAAAATTACAGCTGATGACCTGGAATTGCTGGAAAAGCTAAAGAGTCTACGGCAGGAGATATAACCAACTATGCGCAAAAGACAAGTTTAACGAATAGTTGGCGGGGTTGCTGCAGTTCTGATGTGGGTAAAGGGACGCCAACTATTCGTTAAACTTGTTTGGTTATTGTTTTTTTATATCCAGTACAAAAGGTAAAATGGACCCAAATTATTGTATTGATAGTGTTTCTGAATCCAAAATAGTTCTGATGTGGGTAAAGGGATGCTAACTATTTGTTAAACTTGTTTGGTTATTGTTTTTTTATATCCAACACAAAAGGTAAACGGACCCAAATTATTGCATTGATAGTGTTTCTGAATCCAAAATAGTTCTGATGTGGGTAAAGGGATGCCAATTATTCATTAAACTTGTTTGGTTATTGTTTTTTTATGTTCAACACAAAAGCTGAACGGACCTAAATTATTGCATTGATAGTGTTTCTGAATCCAAAATAGTTCTGATGTGGGTAAAGGGATGCCAATTATTCATTAAACTTGTTTGGTTATTGTTTTTTTATGTTCAACACAAAAGCTGAACGGACCCAAATTATTGCATTGATAATATTTCTGAATCCCAAATAGTTCTGATGTAGGTAAAGGGACCTAAGTTATTGCATTGATAATGTTTCTGAATCCAAAATAATTGTAAAGGGGCCGTCATTTAATAGGGAAACCTTCATATCGGCTCCGAAACTGCCATGTTGTACTTTATCAGGTGATCCTGGCAACTGGCTTTGACATTCACTGATAATATATTGATAAATGTTTTCAGCTAGTTTCGGAGCGCCTGCATTGATAAAGGATGGCCGGTTGCCCTTGCGGCAATCGGCATATAGGGTAAACTGTGATACTAAAAGAAGACAGCCGTCTACGTCCTGCAGGGACAAATTGGTTTTGCCGTTCTGATCTTCAAAAATTCGAAGGCCTAATAGTTTTTTAATCATTTTATCGGCAATCGCTTTGGTATCTGTCTGGCTTACTCCGATCAATACCAGAAAGCCCTTGCCTATAGAGCCTATGGTTTGCTGGTTTACGGATACGCTGGCTTCGCTTACTCTTTGTATGACAAATCTCATAAACTATAGTACTCCTCTCGCACTCTTCTGCCTGGAGCAGTTTTCTTTGCATAAGAATTGTTTTGATATCCTCTGGTTTGAAAATTAGTTTTTTATATCGTCCGCTTCGGAGATATTGTCTGCCTCTGTCTTATTAGAAGGGGGCATTGTGGTATGCTTATCATTAAATGCTTCCCGGGAAATTGTTTCCTTATCCTCCCACCGCACGGATACTCTTCTCTTCCACTCTTCCGCATTGCTGATATAGCGCATGCCAGAAACCAGATTCTCTTCCTGACTGTCATGAGGGATATCCATTTTCTTATCCTTATTCTCCAGATTTTTGGCTTTAATATATTTTCGGCGTTCCAGATTGTCCATAATATGGATTCCCGCCTCGTCTACACACTCAATATTTTCATAGACATCGCTTTTGATAGGCATATTCTTTTTAATCAGAGCGGAATTTACATGGGATCTTACCGCTGCATAAATGATGGCAAAAATTGGTACGCCTACAATCATACCCAGCACATTAAACAGGCCGCCAAACAGCGTTATGGCAAAGATCACCCAGAAGCCGGACAATCCCGTGGAATCTCCCAGAATCTTAGGTCCGATCAGATTGCCATCCACTTGCTGAAGAATCAATATGAAGATTATAAAATATACACAGTTCAAAGGATGCATGGGATCCACTACCAAAATCAGCACAGCGCTGGGAATGGCCCCTAGGAAGGGACCAAAGAAAGGGATAATATTTGTCACACCGATAATAACGCTAATCAATGCAGCATAGGGGGTCTGCAATAGAGTAGTCCCAATAAAACAAAGTATACCGATAATCAGCGAATCCAGAACCTTACCACTGATAAATCCAATAAATGTATTGTGGGCAAAACGGAAATTGTTGATAATCACATTGGCTGAATCCGGCTGATAACATGCAAATACCAGCTTTTTAGCCTGCACCGCAAATTTTTCCTTACTGCCGAGAATATATATCGAAATAATAAAACCAATGATAAAATTCCACAGTGTCTTGAAGATGCCCAGCACACTAAGGGACACCGTCTTGATTAACTCGCTGGACTTGGTCAGAACCGTTTCGTTCAGGAAACGTTCTAACTCTACAGAATAACGGTTCACCAGACTGATGCTATACTCCTTAATCTCCGAATTGTCAGCCATCAGCTGGTTCATCCATGCTGTAAAATTGGTCATATATGTGTCGAAGTTGGAGACAATGTTCTGGATACTGGGGACGATCTGGGATACCAACATGCTCACCAGGAGATGAATAACCAGATAAAACAAAAAGGCTGTGACCAGAACCCCCAGCATGCGGGTCCTCTTATGGCTTTTAGCTCCTTCCTTAAGTTTTAAAATCTTTCTGAGGGGATATAGTATCTTCTGCTCAATGCTGTTCAGAACAGGAGTCAATAGATACGCCAGTATAAAGCCAAAAACCACTGGCATCATAATTCCCACGACAACATTAAAGGCCGATTTGATATTGGAGGAATGAAACAGCAAATAGTAAAACATAATGCTGCCCATGATCACAAGTAATGCAGTTAATCCCCATCTGATATATTGATTTTTCCACCTCAGTTTCATGCTTACCTCTTTCCTGCGGCACTGCAATCTAAGCCTGTGATACTGCGTTAATATGTATATTCGAAAGTCTGTCTGCCCTAAAGTTCTTTCTCACCTATCATAAGCTATTATTAAGGCTAAACCGCATCTATTACTATGTTATATTTTATCATACACTGATTTTAACCATATAACAAGAGGCATTTTATAAAAATCAATGAAAGAAAATCGAAAGAAAGATGGAATAAAAATATTGTTTCCCGACGTAAAAAAAGGTAAAATAAAAGTGAATATAAGTAACATGCATAGGAGGATTTATCCATGAAATTACAGCAGGTACTAAGTTATGTCCGCCGTGCTATAGATGACTATCATATGATTGAGGAGGGAGACAAAATTGCAGTAGGTATTTCTGGTGGAAAAGATTCATTGACGCTGCTCTATGCCCTGCATGGCTTGATGCGCTTCTATCCAAAGCATTTCACGCTCCATGCCGTGACAGTGGATTTAGGCTTTGAGAACCTGAAGCTGGAGGAGATTCAGAACTTATGTGAAAGCCTGAATGTGGAATATACTATTGTAAAAACTGATATTGCCCAAATTGTATTTGAAGATCGCAAGGAGGACAATCCTTGTGCACTGTGCGCCAAAATGCGCAAGGGAGCACTGAATAATGCTATAAAGTCTGTCGGCTGCAACAAGGTAGCCTACGCACATCACAAGGACGACGTGGTGGAAACCATGCTGCTGTCCCTTATATATGAGGGCCGCTTCCACACTTTCGCACCTGTGACCTACTTGGATCGCACGGAGTTGACCGTTATCAGACCCTTGATGTATATGAATGAGGCGGATGTGATTGGTTTTGTCCGCAAGTACAATGTACCGGTGGTAAAAAGCCCCTGCCCGGCAGACGGCCATACCAAGAGAGAATATGTCAAAAAGCTGCTCCGGCAGTTGAACCAGGAAAATCCTGGCGTGAAGGAACGCATGTTTACGGCTATACAGACCGGTAATTTGAAAGGATGGTGTGAATACTTTGGCGAATAATACAAACATACCCAGTTACCATGAGGAACAAAAGGTGCAGAATATCTTAAAGATGCGCGCCGTTCTGGAAGAACTGCCCCCTTTTTGTAAAGAATTTTTTCGTGGAATCGAGCAGTATACTTCCGCGAGAACCCGATTGGCCTATGCCTATGACCTGCGCATGTTTTTTGAATTTCTTCATGAGAAAAACAGCGCCTGCGCCAAGATGGATATCTCCGAAATCCCTATGGAGTACCTGGATATGCTCAACCGGCAGGACATCGAGGAATATCTGGAATATGTATCCCTATATCAAAAGGACGGAAAAAGCATCATCAATGAAGAGCGAGGAAAAAGCCGCAAGCTGGCCTCTCTCAGAAGCTTCTACAATTATTTTTTCGAGAACGAGAAAATAGAGAAGAACCCGGCGGCCCTTGTGCCGCTGCCCAAGCAGCATGAAAAGGAAATTATCCGCCTGGAGCCCAATGAGGTGGCCATTCTGTTGGATCAGGTCGAGGATGGGACAAAACTGACCAAAAAGGAACTGGAATATCATAAGAAGACCAAGCTGCGAGATGTGGCATTGATCACATTGCTACTGGGGACAGGAATCCGAGTGTCGGAGTGTGTGGGATTGGATATCCAGGATGTAGACTTTGATGTGTACGGGATCCGAATCCTGCGCAAGGGAGGTAAGGAGGCGATCATCTATTTCGGTGAAGAGGTGGGGACGGCCCTGCTGGATTATCTGGAACAGAGGGAACATATGCTCCCGGCGGAGGGACATGAAAACGCCCTCTTCCTCTCCCTGCAAAATCGGCGCATGGCGGTGCGTTCCGTGGAAAACCTTGTAAAAAAATATACATCCCGGGTTACTACTCTTAAGAAAATTACGCCCCACAAGCTGCGCAGTACCTATGGCACCGCCTTGTACCAGGAGACCGGCGATATCTACTTGGTTGCGGATGTGCTGGGACACAGCGATGTCAATACCACTAGGAAACATTATGCCGCCCAGGAGGACGAACGCAGACGCCGGGCAGCAAATGCAGTACGGCTTCGTGAGTAATGAGCCTGCTTCGCAAACTCCGGGCAGCAAATACAGTATGGCTCCGTGAGTAATGAGCCTGCTTCGCAAACTCCGGGCAGCAAATACAGTATGGCTTCGTGAGTAATGAGCCTGCTTCGCAAACTCCGGGCAGCAAATACAGTATGGCTTCGTGAGTAATGAGCCTGCTTCGCAAACTTCGGGCAGTAAGGGTTGTACGGCTTCGCGAATAAAAAAACTACTTCACAAATTCCGCAGAATAATATGGCAGAATCAGATAATTTCCGGCACATATATCCTCTCTGGCCAAGTGATTCATGCGCATGACCTCTGTAATATACTGCTCCTGGCTGGCATAGTGCTCCTTGTCAGCATACCTGTCCGCCAGGGTCCATAGGGTATCTCCCGGCTCAATCTGAACACAGGTATAATACTTGTAGGAGATATCTCCCAGTTCTGTATTGGCTTGAGATAGCAGGGCATGATAAGAAAGGGTGAAGGCCAGTACCAGAACAATGGTAATGCCTGCCAGAATAAAGGGGCGGCGAATCTCTTTCTGCCTCCTGAGTTTCTGCTGGCGATTTCTCAAATCCCTCTCATAAATGTGTGTGGTCTGGCTCATCTTTCAATCCTCCTTTAACACCGAATGCAAATCTATGTTCGGAACATTTGTTCTTGATTAACTGCATTATACCGAACATACATTCTCTTGTCAAGCGGTATCGAACATATTTTTGGAATATATGTTTGCTTTTTTGGGGCCGGTATGCTATAATAGTTTTATTCAATATCGAAACGGCCAATAAATTTTAAGAAATGGAGGACCATAGAATGGGCTATGGTAAGATAACTGCCAAACAGCAGGAGATTTTGGATTATATCAAGGATGAGATTCTGAAAAGGGGATATCCGCCCACCGTCCGGGAGATCTGTGAGACGGTGCATTTGAAGTCTACCTCTTCCGTACACTCCCATCTGGAAACACTGGAAAAAAACGGGTATATCCGCCGGGACCCTACCAAGCCCAGAGCCATTGAGATTTGTGACGACAGCTTTCAGATGGTGCGCACAGAGATGGTCAGCATTCCTATCGTGGGACAGGTAGCGGCAGGACAGCCGATACTGGCCCAGGAGAATATTGAGGACTATTTCGCTGTGCCTGCGGACGTAGTGCCCCGGGGAGAGTCCTTTATACTGAAGGTCAAGGGTGATTCTATGATTAATGCCGGTATTTTCAGCGGGGATCGTATTTTTGTCAACTGCTGCAATACCGCATCCAATGGAGATATGGTTGTGGCATTACTGGATGATTCCGCAACCGTAAAGACATATTATAAAGAAGACGGACATATTCGCCTGCAGCCCGAGAATGATTCCATGGAGCCGATTATTGTTGATGATTGCCAGATCTTAGGAAAAGTTTTTGGCGTTTTTCGATTTTATAGGTAAACTGTATATTCTTCCTGTCTATGGGACACAATAATTACGGAACCTACAGAACTCATAGCAGGGAGGAATCAATATATATGGGAAATAAATATTTGGATGGCACAGCCCTGACCATTGCGATTATCGGTGCAATCAACTGGGGATTGATCGGCTTGTTCCGGTTTGATCTGGTGGCGTTTATCTTCGGCGATATGTCTTGGTTGTCCAGGATCGTCTATGTGATCGTGGGACTTTGTGGGTTATATCTGATTACTTTTTATATGCATCTTGGAAATAGTAACCGCAAAGACGCATCATAAACTGCGATCCGTACCACATCAGACAAAAAAAGTGGCTGTTCTTGTCATAATAAGAATTGCCACTTTTTTTCTATAGGTTTTCTATAGTTCTTCTTTTGACACCTGCCTGCCATCTCTCCATATGCGTTCCAGGTCATACAGCAGACGGTTCTCTTTGTCAAATACATGTACAATCACATCGCCGAAATCCATTAGAATCCAGCTGGCGGTGTCATAGCCCTCCACCTGTTTTTTGAAGTGGCCCGCACGACCAAGCTTTTCCTCCACATTATCGCTGAGCGCCTGAATCTGGCTGCGGTTGGTCCCTCCGGCTATAATAAAGTAGTCCGCAATGACGGAGAGTTCGCTGATGTCAATTATCTTGATATCTTCCGCTTTCTTATCTTCCAGAGCCTCTATAGCGAGTCTGGCAATTTCCTTGGATGTATCCATACTGTTTTCCTCCTATTTGAGTTCCGCATTTCCCCTGAACGTTCACTACACCTATGATCAACATATGGCCGCTTGGGCGTCCCTATGTTGATCAGTAAACATTCAGGGGATATGCTGTTTGAGTTCCGCATTTCCCCTGACAACTCACTGGGATCAGTGAACAACATATGGCAGCTTGGATGTCCTTATGTCTCTCCGTGTCCGCCAGGAAAATGTTGTTTAGAGTTTTGCATATCCTTGTAATATTGATATGTTTTCTGTGTTGTCTGCTCGATCACGGAGCCGCTGTCCCGCAAATATTTCAGGGTATCCTCCAGAATCATCAGCACCGCTTGATCCAGATCGGCAAAGGCTGTCCTGCGAACCTGCTCCAGCCGGGGAGCCTGTCTGCGGCCCGGTTCTATATAGTCGGCCACAAAAATAATCTTTTCAAGCAGCGACATGTCAGGCCGTCCCGTTGTATGGTTGTGAATCGCATTCAAAATATTCCGATTCACTATATGATATTTCTTTTCGGCCAGATAGCAGCCTGCCTTGGCGTGGAGCAGAGAGGGTTTCATATATTCCTCCTGGCTGATTTCCATATGTTGTGTTTCACAGATAGACAATAGCTTTTCCTCCGGCAGACATTTGGCACAATCATGGAGCATACCTGCAACCACCGCATGGTCAATACTCTCACCGTAACATGCCGCCAGGTTTGCCGCAGTGTAGGCCACGCTCAGTGTATGTTCAAAGCGTTTGCTGTCTTGAACTTTTGATATTTCTTTTCTTAGTTTGCTTAGTTCACTAGGTTTCAATGCCTTATCCTCAATGGAAAAACTTCCTTATTTTAACTTCCATATTTTATAGACCTTCATAAAAATGGTTCCGAACTATATATTCTCGCACACGATCCGGCACCAGATAGCGAATGCTTCTGCCTAATCTGCGGCGACGCCGGATATCTGTGGAAGAAATCTCCATATTCGGGAACGCCATCAGCAGGATCTCCGCACCGTAAGCCTCTGTAAGTTCACACCGTTTCTTCTCCAGCGCTTCCATGGGAGCGCCGCTTCGAGATGCCGCCAACAGCACACAATTTTCAAAAATTTTCTGCGGACAATACCATTTCTCGATATTGAAAAGACAATCCGCTCCTGCAATGAAATACAGCCGCGACTGAGGATACATGGACCGCAGCGCTTCCAGCGTCTCATAGGTATAGGTATTTCCTCCCCTTTTTACTTCCAGATCCGAGCAGGAGAAGCATTCCCTGTCCTGAATAGCCAACTGAGTCATGGCAAGTCTCTCAGATCCGGGCAGCATTTCTTCCTTGTCTTTCATATAAGAGTTGCCCGTGGGCATAAATATAACTCCATCCAGCCCGGCTTCTTCCATGGCCCATTGGGCAAGCAGCAGATGGCCGGTATGTATGGGATTGAAAGTTCCACCCATAATGCCTATTTTTTTCCAAGTCGCAATGTCCGGCATGTCCTATTCCCTTTCATATTTAGAGTCCCACGCCCATAATACCTTATCCGGCAGGAGCAATTTCCGACCGTTGAGGTGTCCGTAAATTCTCTTGATTTCTGTCTTGGTCAGATGCATAAATCCAGAGTCACACAACTGCCAAGGCAGTATTTTATCAGGGCAGCTGAATCCGGGGGTTATCCTTGTCAGGCTTGTACAACACAATCTTTTTGCCGATCACCTGCACTACCTGGGAATGGGTGCGCTCTGCTACCATCTCGGCGATCTCCCTGGGATCATCCAAGCAGTTTTTCAGTACTGCCACCTTGATCAACTCTCTGGTATTGAAAGCCTCCCCTATGGCTTCTGTAACTTGTGGAGTCAGGCTGGATTTGCCCACCTGAAATATGGGATCCAGACTGCTGGCCAGGCTCTTTAAATATGCTCTCTGCTTACTTGTCATAGCTGTTTTTTTCCTCTTCCTACACAGGGGTTTGGCTTAAGCCCAAACTCCAGATTCACTTATTTATAGTAATCAAAAGATAAACCGTACATTCTGACGGTATCTCCCTCCTGGATGCCCAACTGCTCCAACTGTTCCAGAATCCCGTTATCCCGCAGGAAATTCTGGAAAAAGGTAAAGCCCTTCTCACTCTCCAGATTGGTGTATCCCAGCATCTTCTCAATACGGGGGCCTTCCACCACATATTCGTCCGCCGTCTCGTCATATTCTACCGTATAAGGCGCATCACTGTCGGATACCCGCTCCTCCTCCGGGAAATATTCCTGGGCAAAAACCGTGGGCTCCTGGTCTAACTGATCCAGCATATCCCGGACGTGGTACAAAAGTTCCTTCAGCCCCTGCCCGCTGATAGCGGAAATAGGGTACACCGGAATCCCCTTGGGTTCAAATTCCGCTTTCAGCGCTGCCAGAGGATCGCTTTCCTCCACGGAGTAAATGGCGTCAATCTTGTTGGCGGCAATGACCTGGGGGCGCTTTCCGATATCCGCGTTGTAACTCTCCAATTCTCTGTTGATGGCATAGATATCCGCTACAGGATCGCGGCCCTCTGTCCCTGCCGCATCCACTATGTGTATGATAACCTTGGTCCGCTCAATGTGCCGCAGAAACTCATGTCCCAAACCTGCCCCCTGGGAAGCTCCCTCAATCAGACCGGGAATATCCGCGATCACAAATCCCCTGGAGCCGTCCAGGTCTACCACTCCCAGGTTGGGGCTTAATGTAGTAAAATGGTAGTTTGCAATCTTAGGCTGAGCGTTAGTTACCCGGGACAAAAGGGTTGATTTTCCTACGTTAGGAAAGCCCACCAGGCCCACATCCGCAATCACCTTTAACTCCAGAAGCAGTGTCAGTTCCTGCGCGGGCTGGCCGGGCTGGGCATATTTGGGCGCCTGCATAGTGCTGGTTGCATAGTGCTGGTTGCCATTGCCGCCCTTGCCGCCTTTCAACAGAACAACCTTACGATTGTCACCGGACATATCCGCAATGACTTTCCCAGTCTCCGCCTCCTTAATCACCGTTCCCAGGGGCACCTTCAGCACGATATTCTGCCCGTTTTTACCATGGCAGTTTTTCTTGCCGCCCTGTTCGCCATCCTCCGCCCGGTACTTGCGGATATGGCGGTAATCCACCAGAGTATTCAGCCCCTCGTCCACCTGAAATATTACATCTCCGCCATTGCCGCCGTCCCCACCGTCCGGGCCTCCGCTGGGCACATATTTTTCCCTGCGGAAGGATACATGGCCATCCCCGCCCTTTCCGCTTCTCACATAAATTGTCGCTCTGTCTGCAAACATCCCGTTTTACTCCTAAAAATTTTCTATTGTCAAGAATAAAAGGCTTCAAACAACAAAATATGTTTGAAGCCTCTTGTGACTATGTTCGATAATCGGCATTACTTCTCGACAGGATACACAGAAGCCTGCTTCTTGTCTCTGCCTTTTCTCTCGAATCTCAAAACGCCATCTACCATTGCAAACAATGTGTCATCGCCGCCGATACCCACGTTTACACCGGGATGGATCTTAGTGCCACGCTGTCTGTACAGAATATTACCAGCCTTAACGAACTGTCCGTCAGCTCTCTTCGCACCCAGTCTCTTGGCCTCGGAATCTCTGCCGTTCTTGGTGGAACCGACACCCTTTTTATGAGCGAAGAATTGAAGGTTCATATTTAACATGGTCTACACCTCCTCGAATTTTATTGTGAGATACTTCTCCCCATAGGTTCTGGCAAGCTGCTGCAAGCCATACACCATGGTATCCATCAGAAAAATGGATTTTTCCTGCAGGTCACTCTCTACCACACACCGAATAAAACCTGTCTCCTCGTTGGAGGACACCTGCAATGTTTCCCCGGCCAATTCCTCCAGAGAATTAATGGTATTGATCACCAGCGTCGATATGGAAGCACATAGAATATCAGGCTTTCCGGGTCTTGCATAACCCGCGTGTCCCATACATGTGAACTCCGCATACCGCTGTGATCTTGTCCTGCAAATCACTACGGTCGTCATAATCATCCACTTACATTAGGCATTAATCTTGTCAATCTTAACCTGTGTGTATGCTTGTCTATGACCATTCTTCTTGTGGTAACCGGTTTTTCTCTTGTACTTGTATACAATAACCTTCTTACCCCTGCCCTGCTCCATAACGGTAGCTGCTACAGTAGCACCGGCTACATCCGCACCCACCTTGAGGGCATCGTCACTTACTGCGATTACCTGGTCAAAAGTAACAGTAGCACCAGCTTCTGCGTCAAGCTTTTCCACCTTGATCACATCTCCTTCAGAAACTTTGTACTGCTTTCCACCTGTTGCAATAATTGCGTACATAAGGCACCTCCTATTCATGAACTCCAGTAACGAATACCTTCATTCTTACTCGCTAACTTTGGTGGCGCATTTCATAGAAAAATGCACACTTATACCTAGTTATGCGGCATACTGGAACATCATAGCATGGGGTGCCTTATTTGTCAAGAAAAATTTTGTTTTTTGCTCTTACTTCTTCTTCCCGGCCTCAAAATCCTCAATATATTGAATAATCAGCTTTACCGTGCCCTCCACGCCCAGCACACTGCTGTTGATGCACAGGTCATAACTGTCGGCCCGGCCCCACTTCTTGGAAGAATAATAATTGTAATAACTCTGGCGCTGCTTATCCTTTTTGTTGATCATATCCCGGGCCTTGGATTCCGTCAACTCATACTTTTGCATGATCCGCTTTACTTTGGTTTCCTCGTCCGCATAGATGAACAGATGGATGCAGTTCTCGTAATCCGCCAGGGCATAATCCGCACAGCGCCCCACAATTACACAGCCGCCCTCGTCCGCTATTTTCTTGATAGTATCAAACTGCGCCAGAAATACCTTGTGGCTGATGGGCATATCCACAAAGGAAGAAGCATTATAGCCAAAGGAATACGTATCCATCACCAGATTGTACAGGAAGGAATTGGTGGGACGCTCGTCATGGTTCTGGATCATCTCTTCACAGAAACCGCTTTCTTTAGCCGCCCTGCTTAGCAATTCCTTGTCGTAACATTTGACACCGAAATATTCCGCCACTTTTTCTCCTATCTCTCGTCCCGCTGAGCCGAACTGACGACCGATGGTAATCACAGTATTCATACACAAATCCTCTCTCCCTATAAAGTATAAATGATCATCCCCCCGATAATGTACACAAATCATTTATCTGTATATATTATACATCAAATTTGCCTTAAAAACAATAAATTATTGTAAAATATCCAACAAATGCACAAAATATTCGGGCAGCGGCGCCATAATTTCCAGATATTTTCCGGTAGTCGGATGTTGAAAGCCGATGATCATGGCATGAAGGGTCTGCCCCTGCAGGGAAAAAGGGCATTTTCTGCCCGAGGCATAGACGGTATCCCCCAGCAGCGGATGCCCGATGCTGGCCATATGCACCCGGATCTGGTGAGTGCGTCCCGTCTCCAGCTCACACTCTATATAAGTGTATTCCCGGAAACGCTGCAGCACTCGGTAATGGGTCACGGCATGCTTGCCGCTTTTCTCGTTGACAGCCATTTTCTTTCGGTCGGTGGGGTGGCGGCCTATGGGCCTGTCCACAGTCCCTTCCTGTTCCTCTATCACCCCGTGGCACAGGGCACGGTAACGCCGGGTAATGGAATGCTCTTTCAGCTGGGCCGCAATACTGTTATGAGCCTTGTCATTCTTACAGACAATCAGGGATCCGGTGGTGTCCATATCGATCCGGTGGACAATGCCGGGGCGCAGAACTCCGTTGATACCGGACAAATCACTGCCGCAGTGATACATTATACCGTTGACCAAAGTTCCGTCGTAATGTCCGGCTGCAGGATGTACCACCATTCCTTTGGGCTTGTTGACCACCAGAAGATCCCCATCCTCATACAGAATATCCAGCGGGATATTCTCCGGACAAATCTCCGGCTCCTGGGACGGCGGCAGCGTAAAACTTACCTCATCCTCCGTCTGAACCTGATAACTGCTCTTAACAGGCGTACCGTTCACCAGCAACTGCTTCTCTCTCACCAGCTTCTGAATATAACTGCGGGAGAGAGAATCCATGAGCGCAGCCATACATTTGTCGATTCTCTCCCCCTCATATTCCTCTGTAATCTGAAAACGAAACTCATCCATACACTGCTCCTGCTACGGTTTGCGATACCGATTCTGCTTAAAGTTCAGAAACTCCAGATCCTTCTCCTTCAGAACGAACAGAAACATGATAAACAGTCCGATGGTCGCGCAGACCACATAGATATCCGCAACATTAAAAATGGGGTAATTGATCAGCACGAAGGAAACGAAATCCACCACATAGTCCAGCCGCAGCCGGTCCAGCATATTCCCCACCCCCCCGGAGACAATGAATACCAGCAGTACATGTATCACGCGGAACTTAGGCGTGACGGGCATCTTCAGCAAAAAAAAGAGAAGCACCAGCATGAAGATAATATCCATCAACAGTATAAGTATTTTCTGGTTCTGCAACATGCCAAAGGCCATGCCGTAATTTTCCAGATACTGCAGTTCCAATACCCCGTCAATCAGGGAATAGGCAGGCTGCCCTTTTAAACGGCTGACAGCCAACCCCTTGGTAAATTGGTCAAACCACACCAGGAAAATGCCCAGCAATATATCTAAAAATATCATTAATGTTTTTTTCTTATTCACGACTTCCTCGTTTCTGCATACCACAAGCCAAGCCTATGATACCGCGAATCGGTATTTGGAAATACAACATCCAATATTGCTTAATCTTCCATCCCGTCAAAATAGATTTCCCTGACGGCCGCAAGGATCTCCTCGTCCGACACGGTGGTGTCGATCACGGCCTTGCCAATCCGTTCCAGTAAAACAAAGCGAATCGTGCCTGCCTGAGCTTTTTTATCAGACTTGGTCAGACGCAGCACTTCCTCCGGGTCGATATCCTCCACCGTAATGGGCAGATAAAAGGGAACAAACATATCACGGATCTCATAGTACTCGTCCATGGAGATCATATCTCTTTTCCAGGAAATATAGGCTGCGGCCACGGCCCCCAGGGCTACACACTCCCCATGGAGCAGCCGGAAATTCCGGGCCTTCTCAATGGCATGGCCGATGGTATGGCCGTAGTTCAGGAGGGCTCTGTCCCCCTGTTCCGTGGGATCCTTCTCCACCACCTGCTTTTTAACGGTGCAGCTGCGCAGAATCATTTCCTCCAGAACATCTATATCCCTCTCACAGATCTCGTACATCTGCTCGATGAGCCAAGTGTAGAACTTGGCATCCTTGATCAGGCCATGCTTCATCACCTCGCCAAAACCGGAAAAATACTGGCGGTCTTCCAGGGTGTGCAGCGTATTCATATTCATATATACCAGCCGGGGCATCTTGAAGGCTCCCACCATATTTTTGTAACCGTCAAAATCCACCCCCGTTTTGCCGCCGATGCTGCTGTCACACTGGGACAACAGGGTAGTGGGCACTTGTATGTAATCCACACCCCGCAGGTACGTGGCAGCCGTATAGCCCGTCATATCGCCGATTACGCCGCCGCCTAAGGCCACCAGCAGATCCTTGCGGCCATAGCCCTCCTGAATCAGGAAGGAATAGATTCCCTTGACGCTGTCCAGGGTCTTATGTTCCTCCCCTGCGGGCAGAGTATAGATATCTACCTTTTCGGAAAGCTTGTCAAGTTCCGCCTTCAGGGCATCTGCATGAAGCCCCCTTACATTGGAGTCCGTGACAATACAGACCTTTTTTTCCCGGGTGACAAAGGGAGAAAACTCCGAAACCACGTCCGAAAAATCTCGAGTGATATAGATGTCGTAGCACGGCTTGCTATTATAAAGAATCGGTAATCTCTGCGCCATATAGTATTTCCTCACTTTTTATATATTTAAAAAATTAACTGTCCAGCAGCGCTCCGCTGAACAGTTATTGTCATCCTTACAAGTCCGTATTCAGAGGGGAATCGAAGGAACCCCCGAAAATATCCTGAAAATCGCCGGATATATCCACGCTGGCCGGTGTTATAATAAAAATATAATGTGAAATCTTCTGCAGATTGCCGGAAATGGCAAAGCAGGATCCTGAGGTAAAGTCAATGATCCGCTGGGCAATGTCCACATCCAGCCCCTCCAGATTCAGCACCACGGTGCGGTTGGCCAACAGTGTCTCTGTGATCTCCCGTGCATCTTCGATGGTGGTGGGCTTAATCACGCAGACTTCCATGCCGCTGCCGCCCGGCAGCTTGCGGGTGGCAGGCTGCCGCATCTGCGTCACCTTTCCGGTGGAAGGCTTCCTGACCGGCTTATCGTCCAGAAGATCGTCATTGTCCTTCACCACGTTCATCTTTCTGGGAGCGGGAGCGTCGTCTATGTCGTCATCATAATAATCGTCATCATAGTAGCCATCTTCGTCCTCATTCAGCTTCATGTAATTCAGAAACTTGTCCATTACACCCATTATATTGTCTCTCCTTCATACGACCTATTCCCGAAAATGCCGGTGCCTACCCTTACATAAGTAGCACCTTCCTCAACAGCCACCTGATAATCTCCCGTCATTCCCATGGACAACACATGCATATTAACATTATCAATGTTTTCCTGCTTAATGTCAACAGCTAATTGCCTCAAGTTGGCAAAAATCATGCGGTTTGCCTCCGGCTCTTCCACATAGGGAGCCACTGTCATAAGTCCCTGAATATGGACGGAGGGTAAAAGGGCAATATCCTTTACCAGCTGCAATGTCTCCTCCCGGCTGCTGCCAAACTTGCTTTCTTCCCCGGCCACATTGACTTCCACCAGAATATTGACCTCTGTCTGTTTCTTTTCCGCCTCTTTCTGGATTTCCTGGGCCAGCCGCAGGGAATCCACGCTGTGGATCAGATAGACTTTACCTATCAGGTATTTTACCTTGTTTCGCTGCAGGTGGCCAATCATATGCCAGCGGATATCCTTGGGAAGAACTTCATACTTGTCTACCAGTTCCTGCACCTTGTTCTCCCCAAAATCCCGTACACCAGCCTCATAGGCTTCCTGCAGCATCAAGACGGGCTTGGTCTTGCTGACGGCTATCAGTTCCACCTCTTCAGCGCTGCGCTCCGCCCGCCGACATGCCCTGTCTATATTCTGTCTGGTCTGCGTCAAATGTTCACGAATCATAATTTTGCCTCTTTTATATTGAAATTCCTGAATCTAATAGATAAACTGTGCGTCGTTTACAGCGGCAGCCTCCAACACAATGTAATCATAAACGTTAAGTCCATACCGGGTGTTGGACTTAACAATCGCATACTCTTCATTCTTGTACAGGATATTAATCTGCCTGAAGTCCGCATACCCCTTGTTCATATTGTACACACCCGTAAGGGAAGCCCTGCGGCTGATGGTATATTTCTCCTGGCTGTCCGGCATGACAATATTGGAGCCAAGCTGCAATGCGGCGCTGTCCAGATAGTACTCTTTGTTCTCTTCATCGTAATTATATACGGAGGTCTCCAGAAACTCACTGTAAATATTTCCCTCTTCATTGTAGCGCTCCAGAATCACACCGTCTGAACCGTCCGCCCCCTTCGTCATATACTCGCTGGGCACCAGGTAGAAATCCTTCTGGACAATGGAAGAAACAGGAATTTTCAGCCCCACCTCATCATTCAGTATCAACTCAATATCCACATAACGGTCAGTGGCAAAGGTCACCATAGAATTGTTAAAATCCAGTTGGACAAGGGGGGTCCCGTCGCTGCCCCGTATCAACTTGGCCGTGGCCCAGGACTCATATTGATTCTTTAAAAACCGGATTTTGACAGTGCTCTTTTCCTGCAGCATAAGTCCCATATCCTCTTCTACAGGAATCACCAGGGACCAGTTTTCATTTGTAGCAAGCTTGTACACCTCATCCCCCTGGGTAATCAGATCCACGCCCAGAAGCTGTTTTTTTTCATAGTCTTTGTCATCAAACATATCGGCGGATACCATCTCAGGGGTCAACTGCTCATAACCGTCTGTCCAATAGGTTACAATACCGGTGTCGCTGCTGCGGCAGAAATCCACCATATTAATCAGATCACTGCTATTGTTGATATTGTTGATGCTCTGCATCATGTTGGCATTGGCCAGTCTCATGACCGTTCCCTTCAAACTGTATTTAAAATTATATGTACTGCTGAAGTCTGTAGGGTCAAAACCATGGATAAAGCTGACTACCTCGCCCCGCAGTTCCGCCAGTTCCCGCTCACTGAGGGCATTGTCTCCCATATCGGTGCTTTGCAGATAGTCGTTGAGCCGCCCTGTCTCATCCACCGTGTAAACCAAATCTCCACAGGCCACCCGCTCTCCCTCCCGGGCATAATAGTTGATGTAGCCTGCTTTTTCAGCGGTAACCACACTTTCCTGTCGTATGGCAATGCCGCAGTAGGTGTAGTTTGTGGCCAGAGATCCTTCCTTGACCTCATAGGGCGATATATGCTCTACCTGCAGGGAGGCAAAAATGCAGTATATCACATAGACCAGGATGGCCACAAAGATGATCATGCCGATATTCAGATTCAGGGGTTTTCGATATTTCCTGATATTGTTAGGGGGCTGCTTTCTCTGTGCCACCGTTTACCTCCTATTAAGAGTTCCGTATGTTCCCTCCCAGTCCACAGACCGGGTGATGAATATCTGGCCGCTTGGGGCGTCCCGATATTCATCAGTGTACTGTACGGGAACATACTGATTAGAGTTCCGTATGTTCCCTCCCAGTCCACAGACCGGGTGATGAATATCTGGCCGCTTGGGGCGTCCCGATATTCATCAGTGTACTGTACGGGAACATACTGATTAGAGTTCCGTATGTTCCCTCCCAGTCCACAGACCGGGTGATGAATATCTGGCCGCTTGGGGCGTCCCGATATTCATCAGTGTACTGTACGGGAACATACTGATTAGAGTTCCGTATGTTCCCTATGTTCCGCATACACTTAGAAAAAAGCCCCAGTTCCATGTCCGAGGCTTTTGTCTGTACGTTTTTCCAATGTTTCTTAATGTAAAGCATATAAACGGCAAATCCCGCTTACAGAGAAATGATAATATTCTTCTTAACATCCTCAGGCAGTTCCCCTTCATCCTTGGAAACGCTCAGGATAAAGTCCACGCCTGTAGTCTTGCTGACCCTCTCCAGCTTGGCAACCGTATCTGTGATATCCGAACCCTCCAGGCAGGAAATCTTCAGAAAGCTGTCAAAATACATCTGCTGCAGATCATGATCCTGTGAGATAATGCCGCTGACAAAGCCTGTGAACTCACTGGCACTCTCAATCATGAACTGTGATACATCGATCAACCGGACCTTATTGTTAAGCTCATACATATGTTTGGTACTCTTATCCAGGTATACGATATTACCTGTGATATTCTTCACTTCACTATTTACCTTGTCCAATAACTGTTTTGTCTTTCCTTTACCTTTATTGCCTACGATCAGCTGAACCATTGGTAACCCTCCTAAAGTAAATTTTTAGAACTATCTTTATTATAGTTTATATCAGGATAAAAAACAACCTTTAATTCTGTATTTCACCCAATAAATCTATCATTTTTTCATAGGCCAGATCCCTGGTTTCCGCTTTCAGTATGACAGAGATATAGGGAGATCCTCCCGCATCTCTGGAAAGCAGCATCAGACAACTCTTGGCCGCATTGGTGGTGCCGGTCTTGCCGCCGATCACCGTAATATTGTCAGGCGCCTTATAATTTCCTCTCAAAAACAGATTGGAAGTCCGCACATTGATGTTTTTTACCGCCCCGGAGGAATCGCTGTATGTAGCCTCATAACTGCTGGTCTGGATGATCTCGTTGAATTTCTCATATTTCAGAGCCTCGTCAAAGATCAGATAGAGGTCATATGCTGTGGTGTAATGCTCATCCTGCGTCAGGCCGTGGGGATTCATGAAATGTGTGTTGGTAGCCCCCAGTTCCAGTGCTTCCTGGTTCATCAGTTCCACAAAATGCTCCACACTGCCGCCCACATTCTCCGCAATCATCATGGCCGCATCATTGGCGCTATGTAATAAAAGCACATATAGCGCCTGGTTCAGGGTCATGGTGTCCCCTGGCTTTAGCCCGCACAGGGTAGCGCCGGTCTCTGTGATATTCACCGCACTGGTGGCTGTCATCACTTGGTCAATGCTGCCGTATTTGAGAGCTACAAGTGCCGTCATCACCTTGGTCAGACTGGCCGGATGCAGCTTTTCGTGGGCATTCTTGGCATACAGTACCTGACAGCTGCTAAGATCAAAGAGAACCGCCGCTTCCGCCTGCGTCATGTCCACCGTTTCCTCGTTCATCACATTCTCTGTCACCACACACAGATCCTCTGCAAAGGTGTGGGCGGCCTTGCTGTTCTGGCGGCTGATCACGTTGAAGCCGCTGACTGCCGCATCCGGATTGTAAGGCATGTCGTAAGCCTGCCGGCCACAGCCCATACACCCCAGGGCCATCACAGCGCCAAGGAAAAGGCAGATTACTTTTATCCTGAGATTATTTGTACATTTCACGCCACTCAAGGTCTCCTCTGTCTAAGGACTTAATCAACAGTTCCGCCGTAGCCAGGTTGGTCGCCAGGGGAATGTTGTGCATATCACACAGCTTCACTACATTATTCACGTCCGGCTCATGGGATTTGGGGGTCAGCGGATCCCGCAGAAAGATCACCAGATCCATCTGGTTATGCTCAATCTGGGCTCCAATCTGCTGCTCTCCTCCCAGGTGACCGGCCAGGAACTTGTGAATATTCAGGTTGGTCACCTCTTCGATCAGCCGCCCGGTAGTGCCTGTGGCATACAGATCATTTTTGTTCAGTATCCCCCGATACGCAATACAAAAATTCTGCATCAGTTTTTTCTTTGCATCATGTGCAATGAGTGCAATATTCATGTTACAACACCTCTCTCATACAATATATAGCTTTTCTTTTCCTGTGAAACACAGGTTACCCCTTCCGCAGCAGGCTCATCTTTTGGCCTGCAGGCGCACATTTAACACAAAGCCCATACCTATGAACAGGCTCATCAGAGAAGTCAGACCATAACTTACAAAGGGCAATGTCAGACCGGTGGTGGGCAGTATGAAGGTCGCCACCCCGATATTGATAAATGCCTGTATCCCCACCAAGCCCCCCATGCTGGCGGCGATAATCGTACCTGCCGGGTCCCTGGCCCTGCGGGCAATGTGGATACATTCCAGAGTGATCAGCATCTCCAGCAAAATGACTGTAATACTGCCTTTGAACCCGAACTCTTCGCCGATCACGGCAAAGATAAAGTCCGTCTGGGCCTCGGAGATAAAGTTGCCGTTTTTCACGGATGTTATCTCGTTGTTCTTATACCCCTTGCCGTCCAGCATACCGGAGGCTATCGCCGTCACGGAATTTAACTGCTGGTAAGCCGTGGTAGTGGCGTACTGCTCCGGATAGATAAAAGCCAGGATTCGCCCTCTCTGGTTGTTGGTCAGCACCGTACTGTTGGGCTGCAGGGCCAGCGCCACCAGCAGCGCCAGCGCCGGTACGGCAACGGCCAGCACACCGAAAATCACTTTGAAACTCAGTCCCCCGGCAAACATGATAATGCAGAACAACGCCAGTACCACAATGCTGGTAGACAGATCCGGCTGTTTATAGATCAGATACCATGGCACTGCCGCAAAAAAAACGCACAGCGCAATAATGCGGAAGGTATTTAACTTCTCTATATGTTTCATAATAAACTGTGCGAAGAATAAAATCAACAAAATTTTTGCGGTCTCCGACGGTTGAAATCGGAAGCCGCCAGGGAACTGAAACCAGCGCTGCGCGCCTTTCGTCTCATATCCCAGATAACGAACCAACAAAAGTAGTACTAAATTCCCAAGGTACATCAGCCAGTATAGCTTCAATAAAACCGTATAGTCAAACAGGGAGATCACCACCATCAAAAAGGTACCTGCGATCACTCCCAACAGCTGTTTCTGTTGTACCGATGGCTGCGCGCTTCCCACCGCGAAAACCCCGATGGTGGAAAGCGCCAGTATCAGCAGGATTAACTTAAAGTCGTAATTCCTGATTCGATAGCCCTTGTTAAACATTCTTTAATGCATCCTCTTATGATTGCTTATTCAGATCCAGTATGGGTATACTGGCGCTGAGCACGGGAGTTCTCATCCCCCTCTTGCTCAGGCTGCCTGTTTTACTGATCTGGATATCCATATTCCCGGTATCAATCTTCATGTATTTGGATATCACTTTGGCAATATCCGTCTTTATCAGCTCCATCATCTCTGGGGAACAGTTGACTCTGTCTGAAATCAACAGGATCCTCAACCTATCCTTTGCGACTTCGCAAGAGCTTTTTTTTCTGAAAAAATGTCTCATGCTTCAAATCGCCCCCTCTCATACCTTGTGGAAAATACCGCTCACCCTTGTCCAAAAGGATATGGTTTTTTCCATGTTCAGGAACGGGACCTCCTTGCCAAGTACACGCTGACATACATTGTGATATGCCATTCCCGCAGGGGTATTGGTGCCGACCAGCGGCTCCCCCTGATTGGTGCTGACTACCACGTTTTCATCGTCAGGTATGATGCCGATCAGCGGCACGGCCAAAATATCTACCACGTCCGAGGCAGACATCATATCTCCTCTCTTTACCATGTCCATGCGCAGCCGGTTGATGATTAGGTCCATTTTCTGGAAACCGTTGGCCTCCAGTAGACCGATGATTCGGTCCGCGTCCCGGATGGCGGATACCTCCGGCGTAGTCACCACCAAAGCCCTGTCCGCTCCGGCGATGGCATTCTGGAAGCCCTGTTCAATGCCTGCGGGGCAGTCCAATATAATATAGTCGAACTGTTCCTTTAGGTGCTCGATTACCTTGACCATCTGGCCGGGGGTCACGGCGCTTTTGTCCCGGGTCTGGGCCGAGGGCATCAGGTACAGACCCGGGTTGCGCTTATCCCGAATAAGCGCCTGCTTCACCCGGCAGCTTCCCTCCACCACATCCACCAGATTGTATACAATCCGGTTTTCAAGGCCCATGACTACGTCCAGATTGCGCAGACCGATATCGGTATCAATCAGGCACACTTTCTTCCCCGCCTTGGCCAGACCGGTTCCAACGTTTGCAGATGTGGTGGTCTTACCCACACCGCCTTTCCCTGATGTGACGACAATTACTTCGCTCATACTTACCTCCGTCCTGCCACGCCTATGGCACTATCATAATCGTCGCCCGAACCCCGGTTTAAAAGGTGTCCAGTATCTCCTTGGTAAGCGGTTCCATGACAATCTTATCGTTTTTCACATGCGCGATTTTCGGCTGTACCTTGGAGCGGATTCCCCACTTTGTCTGCTTGTTGTTGCTTTTATATTTGAAATCGCCGATTTTTAATCTTTCCGGCTCCATTTCAAGCGCTGCCACATAGGTTCCTTCCATTCCCTCGCTGACGTCGGTTCCCGCATAAGCCTCCCCATACAATCCTCCCAAAATAATGATATTTCCCCGGGACATCACTGCGCTGCCCGGATATACATCTCCCAATATGATAATACTGCTTTCCGTCTCCAGTACCTCGCGGTTTTTCAGGGAACCCTTGTGGAGCTGCCCTTCACTGCCTACCGGCAGCTTTTTCTGTACCTTTTGGATTGCCTTGATATAGCGTCTGTCAGTCTCTTCATCCTTGCCCACAATGCAGACAAGGTTTAAGTCGCTGGACTGGCGGATGACATCCACCAGAGCCAGTTCCTGATTATGTTCCAGTCTGCGCCCCTCATAGGAAAGCGCCACGTCCGCATTGCCGAAAAAGCCGCGCGAACTGCAAAGCTTGGCCGCCAGTTCTTCCGTGATCTGCTCAAAGGGCACATCCTCCCTCATGATCAGATTAATACCGTTTTGATAACTCTTAATTACCACTGCATCCTTCATTGTCTCTCCTATTTAGAGTTCCTTATATCTCATTGATCGTGACACCGGCCTCAGGAGTAGCCGCCATGCCGTCTATAATCTCCTCCGCGGGCTCTAAGTCATAGTAGTACGATATTACATCCTTGGCCGTCTGAGCCGCGTAATCCGAAGAATAGCCGAAGGGAATTCTGACGGTGATGGCAATCTCCGGCATGTCGTAGGGCGCGTAACCCACGAAAAGCGCATGGTTGGGACGGCTGATGATCTGCTGCGCAGTACCTGTCTTGCCCGCAACCTTCACGCTCAACTCGTTAAAATAACTCTTTCCTTCCACCACCCGGCGCAGCCCCAGCCGTATGGCGTTCCAATACTCCACAGGTATATCCACCGTGCCCTGCAGGGTCGATTTCTGCCGCGTCAGCACCGTTCCTTCCTTATCCTGCACATGGTCAAGGAGTGTCAGGTTGTAGCAGTTCCCCCCATTGGCCACCGTGGCCACATAACGAGTCAGTCCTACGGCGGTGAAGCTGTTGGTTCCCTGGCCTATGGCGGAAGGGATGGGCAACTCGTCGGAGACGGAGGGCTGTGATTCCTCGATCTCCACACCGGATTTTTCTGTCAATCCATACATCTCCGCGTATTTGGCCAACACATCCAGACCATCCTGGGCATTGTAGTTCCCGCTTTTTGTCGCAAATCGATATCCGATATCGTAGAAAAAGAAATTGCAGGAATTTTGGATGGCCTCCGTCAGGTTCAGGGAACCGTGGCCGCTGCGCCTCCAACATCTCGGCGAAGGTGTTACCTGGGTGTAGGCACCGGTGCAGTTCACCTTGCTACTTAGGGAGACCTCTCCCTCCATAAGAGCCGCCGTGGCGGATACCATCTTAAAGGTGGAACCTGGCGCCGCAGCATACTGGGTGGCGTAATTCAGCATGGGGCTGGTTTTGTCCGCCAAAAGTTTGCTGTAATATGCCGGGTCCACAGAATTGGCCATCTTGTTGTTGTCATAGCCTGGATAGGACACCAGAGACAACACTTCGCCTGTACTCACATCCGTCACCACTACGGCGCCGGTGCAGGGATCAAGAGCCAGCTGCGCCGGCGTGATATCCATATAGAGTATTCTGTTACGCATAAATTCATAGGCGGAAATGTTGCCGTCAAAAAGACTCTGCTCATCCTCGGGCGGGATCTCAATAGCCTTCTGCTCACAGAGGATCATGCAGATCTGTCTGCCGCTGATTATGTCGTTCTCGATCATGAACCGGTAGATCAGCTTCTGAAATTCCAGCTCATCATCCAGCGCGTCAAAGACATAGCCGCATATCTTGTCATAAATCTCTGCGGAATCCGCATACTGTTGTTCCATTTTCAGCTTGTCCACATCAATCCAGTTTACGGCTATACAATGGTTCAAATATTCGTGCAGGCTGATCACCTCATCTGTTGACCAGGCAATCTGCACCGGATCGTTGCGATCCAGCAGAGAGGAATCTATAATTCCACCGGCCCGAAGAATATCGTTCACAATGTAGAGTTGGTACATCTTGTACTCCAGCGTCAATTTGTTGTAGGGGGTCTTTCTCTCCTGCAATTCCTCCAGCAGGTGCTGATACACCTTCTCCTTGTATTCCAGATACTTTTCGTGGACGACCTGTTCTGTCTCACCGGCATCTTCTTTATCAAAATGCGTGATATCAATAACATTGTTGTTGATGGCGGCATAGTACACATCGTAGATGGGGATTTTAATATCCCCGTTGGTGACTTCGGGGGCTTCCTTTGCATTGATGATTTTATCGACCAGTATGCCGGCGATATGCTGCTCCAGAATCTTGTAGCTGCCTATCTGCAAATCCATGTCCAGCGTCAGGTACACGTCATTGCCCGCCTGGGCCTCCTGGCGGTCCAGGATACTGATCACTTTGCCCATATTGTCCACACATACGGTCTCGGAACCCTTGGTGCCCTGCAGGACAGCTTCCATGGACTTTTCGATGCCGCTCTTACCCACCACATCATTGCTGGTATACCGTTCCCCGGTGCCGCCGCCCGCCAGATCCTGTTCATTGAGATTGGAGAGTTCCTCCGAATCCACCTTGCCGGTATAACCCAGAATATGGGCAAAATATTCGCTCTCGTTATACCTGCGCACCGTGTCCTCCACGATGGAGACTCCGTCGAGCTGATCCAGATTTTCCATGATGACAGCCACGGTTTCTACACTCACATCCTTGGCCACGGTGGTTCCGATATATTTGCGGAAGCTGGTGAGATTCATGGCATAGCGGATATTCATCATCTTCAGAAATTCCTCGGAAGAATAACCCTTCCCGACCAGAAAATCACTCTTAGTGTCATTCTCCACGGCATACTGGCCAAGACCGAATCTCCTGCCCAGATAATCAAGCACCTCCTGGGGAGTGGCGGTCCGCTCCTCCTCTTTCAGCTGATCAATGGTGATATATCCATAAACATCCGCCAAAAAACGCAGCAGCCTGGTTCCCGACACATTGTAAGTGTAGTTTCCGTGCTCATCCAGCACAATATTGAAATCAGTGATTATGTGATCGCCATTTTTCTCGATCATACGGATCAGTTCGTGTACAGTGGCGTTAAGCTCCTTGTTTTTATTGGAACTGTTCTCATAAACATCCTCTATCTTGACAGAGTAAGCCAGTTCATCATAGGCAAGAACATTGCCGCCGCGATCCCGGATGCTGCCCCTGGAACAGGCTATATCCCTGGTCTTCTCCGTCTGCAGTATGAAGTCGTCCAAGTATTCCTGTCCATGGACGATCTGCAGCACAAAACAGCGGTATACCAGCACTCCCCCCAGCAGTCCAAAGACAATGGTCAGAAGCGTCAGCCGACTTGTAAAAAAAATGATGATATCTTCTTTCAGCTTGTCAAACAAATTTCTTCGCTCTCTTTCTCTCAAATCCCTCCAGCCGGTTGTTCACAAACAGGGCCAGCGGATATAGCAAACAAGTGATCACGATGGTATATACCACCTCCGGCAGGATCACGGTTCCCAGGTAAAAAGGAAAGTTCAGCCTGCCCCGAAGCAAAAACAACAGCACATAGCAGAGCACACCATAGGACAAGTCACTGGCGGTGATCAACGCCAGCGGGAGCTTGATGTCCTCCGGGTAAAAAATTTTGCAGAATTTTCCGTTAAGGAACCCGATATACATATATACCAGCGCGTAAAACCCCAAAATATCCGCAAAAAATATATCACAGAGTATCCCTGAAAAAAAACCGATTAAAAGCCCTTCTTTCTCTCCGCGCATAAAGCCAAAGGCCGAAGTCAGCACAATCAGCAGATTGGGCACAATTCCCGCAAAAGCCAGGCTGCGGAACAGAGTAGTCTGCAGCAGGAAACAAAACAGAATCAGGATGACCATGGTAATTTTTCTAAGCATCTTCCCACTCCCTTTTCATGTCCGTGATAACCAGTACCTCCTCCAGATGTTCAAAGTCTACGGCAGGGGTCAGGAAGCCGGATTTGGTCAGGTTATTGGGGTCCCTGTTGATGGTATGTATCGTACCAATCAGGATATTGGGCAGATATTTGTCGCTGATATGGGAAGTCACTACTTTATCTCCCGCCACCACGCTGTCCTGGCTGTCAATCAGCTGACTGAAACGGATCACGCCGTCATGCATGGCCTGTAAGTCTCCAGACACGGTCAAGGTGTCTGAAGAACTCAGCGTCTTGGCAGACACGTTGGAATTGTCGGCGATGACGGAAGTGACTCTGGCCCAGTTGGGCCCCACCTCGCTGACCCGGCCCACCAGACCGCCGCTGGCGATAACGTTCATATCCACCTCCAGACCGTCCTCCGCCCCCTTGTCAATCACAAACGTGGAGTACCAATTGCCGCTGTCCCGGGCAATGATCCTGGCTCCCACCTTATGATATTCGTCATACTGGTTGTCCAGCTGATAAAGTTCCCGCAGCCGGCTTAGTTCCGCTTTTTCCTGCTGAAGCAGGGTGTTCTCCACCAGCAGTTCGTCCACCTGCTGCTGCAGGCTTACATTTTCCTCCAGAAGCTGACGTATCTGCACCAACTCATCCTTGCGCCTCGAAAGCCAGCTGCCCACCTTGCCGATTCCTTGTTGGAACGGAACGATCACATAGCCGACGGCTGTGTTAAGCGGTCGGTTAAACAGATCCGTGCTGAATGTCAGCGCCATCAGCACGGTACACAGACAGGTTAAAACAAAAAGGAGATATTTACTCGGTATCGTAAATTTCTCCCCCTTTTTCTTGATTACTGGGCTCATTTACTCATCCCTTCAATCGCATACGCTACGGTTTTATAGTTATCCTCATTGATGATCTTGGATAAGCCCACGGCCACGCTGGTCATCGGATTCTCGGATACATTGACCTTCAGTCCCGTTCCCTGGCTGAGACGCTCTGCCAAGTGGCTGGTCTGGGAGGCACCGCCGGTCAGATAGACGCCGTTGCGATAGATATCCGCTGCCAGTTCGGGCGGCGTTCTCTCCAGAATCACCTTCACATTGTCCACAATCGTATTGAAATGCTCCTCCAGGGAATCCACCACAAGCTTGGTGGGAATCTCCCGCTCCACCGGCAATCCCGTCACAATATCCCGCCCGTAGACCACTGCTCCCTGCTTCTCCTCCTCCAGCTTAGACAGGGACATCTTCACTGACTCCGCCGTTTTGCCGCCGATAATCAGACTAAACTCCCGGCGTATCGCGGAGCGGATGGCTTCGTCGAACTTAACGCCGCCCACCTTGATCAACCGGCTGAGCACAATGCCGCCCAGAGACAAAATGGATATTTCCGTGGTCTCAAAACCCACGTTTACAACGATGACTCCCTGGGAATTTTTCACGTCGATTCCCATGCCCAGACCATCCGCCACGGCCTTCTCCACCACCATAATTTTGCGTGCCTTCACATTGGCATCCCGGATCAAGTCATAGAAAGCTCTCTTCTCCACCTCCGTCACATCGGTGGGAACCGCGATATAATAATCGGCGGGCTGGCTCTTTCCCTTCTGTATATCGCTGATAAAATACCGTATCAGGGTCTCCATATTCTTGATGTCGGCGATCACGCCGTTGGATAAGGGGTAGGAAATATGAATATTTGCCGGCGCTTTCTCATACATTTCAAAAGCGGAATCCCCATAGGCGAATAGAGTGTTTTTATTTTCAATGGCGATCATATTTTTTTCCACCACGATATTGGCTTCGCTTCGACTGTAAATTTTGATGTTGTTGGTACCCAAGTCGATACCGTATGCATTGTTTGCCATGTTACAGGCCCCTTTCTTATTTGGAGTTCCGCATCCGCCCTCCCATATACCATCTCGGGGCGGGTGCCGTCTTGAAGTTCCGCATCCACCCTCCCATATACCATCCCGGGGCGGGTGCCGTCTTGAAGTTCCGCTGTCAGTGCAGCCTTTATGGTATAAGCTTCTCTTCCCTGAAGCTCATATACTTGTTGTCGCCGATGATAATGTGATCCAGCAGCGGGATTCCCAGCATCTGCCCCATCCCTGCCAGCTGGCCGGTCAGTTCAGCGTCCGCTTTGCTGGGGGTGGGATCTCCGCTGGGATGGTTGTGCACCAGGATAATGCTGACCGCCTGGCGCTTGAGCGCCTCCAGAAAAATCTCTCGGGGCGAAATCAGGGACATGGTGGCGCTGCCGTCCGACATTACGCAGTCCCCCAGCAGGCGGCTTCTGGCATCCACCGATGCCAAAATCACACACTCAGTCTTCCGGTGCCGCATTTTCTCCATATAATAGGCGGCCACCGTGTCCGGCCTTTGCAGGCTGATGCGCTCTCCCGCCGAGGCCGACGCAATACGCTGGGACAGTTCGGTGATGCATTTGAGCTTTACCGCTTTGACCTCCCCGATGCCTTTTATCTCCATCAGGCGCTCCAGAGGAATGTCATACAACCCCAGCAGCCCCTCCCTGGAGGGTTCCGCCAGAGCCAGCACCTCCTGGGCCAGTTCCAGCGCGCTCTTATCCCTGGTCCCTGTCCGCAGGATAATAGCCAAAAGTTCGCTCTCCGTCAGGCTCTCAGGCCCGAACCGCAGAAATTTCTCGTATGGCAGATCCCCCTGCCTTACTTTTTCCAATGTATTCATCGTCCTCCCGTCCGCCTTCTCCCATGTGCGGATACATAAGGACTATCTGATGAACCGATATACGATCAGCGCGATGGCCACGCCGATGACACTGGCGATGGTGATCTGGATCTGCAGTCCGAAGGTCAGAACGATAAAACCAAGATCCAACACGAAAGGATTGCTCAGGCCAAAGGTCTGCCCGTAGTTCAGAAAACTCCCGCTGAAGTAGGTTCCGATAAAGCGGCCAATCACAAAGCCGATCAATACCAGAACAACAAATACCCAATTGACTCTCTTCAAAGTACTCCCTCAACTTTCATTGGTAAAGCTTATGCCGCGCATAGCGTCTATGCAGAGCATATTAGTTATCTTACCATATTTTTGCAGTTCTGTACACACCCAATCCAAGAATTATGACAGGGATTTTTTCAACTTTTCTCTGGCTTTGGCGACATTTTCCGCCCGCAGCAGACCATTATCGACAAGAGACTGCAAGGATCGCAGAATACCGAATTTGGCGTGCTGCCAGGTCAGCCCCCCCTGGAAATAGACTGCGTAGGGCGGCTTGATGGGACCGTCCGCGGACAGTTCGATGGAGGAGCCGGACACAAAGGCTCCCGCCGCCATAATTACCTGGGAATCGTAACCCGGCATATCCCAGGGCTGGGGCGTCACATGACTGTCCACCGGGGCTGCCGCCTGGATCCCCTGGCAAAAGGCCACCACACCCTCCGGATTGTTAAAGGTCACGGCCTGGATGATATCGTGCCTGCTCTCCCTGCCGTCAGGCACCACCGGATATCCCAGCCCCTCGTAAATGTTGGCGGCAAAGATGGATCCCTTCAGGGCTCCGGCAGTCACCGTGGGGGCCAGAAAAAATCCCTGGTAAAAATCTTTCAGCACTCCCAGGGAGGCACCCACCTCCTTGCCCAGTCCCGGGGAGGTCAGCCGGTATGCCGCGTTCTCCACGCATTCCCTTCTGCCTGCGATATAACCGCCGATGGGGGCCAGTCCGCCGCCGGGATTCTTGATCAGGGAGCCCACCACCATATCCGCCCCCACATCGCTGGGCTCCATGGTCTCCACAAACTCCCCGTAGCAGTTGTCCACCATACAGATTACATCCGGTTTGATCCCCTTTACAAAGGCGATCAACTCTCCGATTCCGGCCACGGACAGGGTGGGCCGGGTCTGGTAGCCCTTGGAACGTTGGATAGTCACAAGACGGGTGCGTTCATTGATGGCCCGGCGGATATTGTCATAGTCAAAACCGCCGTCCGGCAGCAGATCCACCTGGGCATAGGTCACGCCGTATTCCGCCAAGGATCCTTTGGAGGGCCGGATGCCGATGACTTCCTCCAGAGTGTCGTAGGGTTTTCCCACCGGGGAAAGCAGTTCGTCGCCGGGCCGCAGGTTGCTCATGAGGGCCAGGGCCAGGGCGTGGGTGCCGCAGGTAATCTGGGGGCGCACCAAGGCGTCCTCAGTGTGGAACACGGAAGCGTAGACCTGTTCCAGAGTATCCCTGCCCAGATCGTTGTAGCCGTAGCCTGTGGTGCCCAGCAGACAGGCTTCGCTGACCTGCCGGGACTGCATTCCCTTTAGTATCTTCAACTGATTGTATTCCGCTGTGGCGTCTATCCCGGCAAAGCGTTCCTTAAGGCTCTCTGCCACCGCTTCCCCATATTCGTAAACTTCCCTGGAAATTCCCAGTGTTTCATACATTTCGTATCTGTTATTCATATAAAGACTCCTTGTTGCCCAAATTCTTTTTCTTATCGTTAGAAATTTGTTATGTCGTTTACTATATATGCCCGCATTCGGACATTTGCGCAGCAAATTCCTCTGCGATGCAGTAGGCTTCAAATATTTTGACCGGTGTAAGGCGCAGAGGGCAAAATTCCGGCCTCCTGCAGGCACCGCCGCATAACCTCCAGAATTTTCCTATCATCATATCCAAAATCTGGCTTATTTATCCAGATCACATCTTTTTCCCTGCGAAACCAGGTCAACTGCCGCTTGGCAAAATGCCGGGTATCCCTCTTGATGCGATAGACAGCCTCCTCCAGGGTAATATCCCCTTCCAGATAATCCAGGATTTCCTTATAGCCCAGGCCCTGCATGGACACCATGTCCCGCCTGCATCCCTGGTCCATCAGACGGCGTACTTCCTCCACCAGCCCCTCTTCCAGCATCTGATCCACCCGTATTTCAATGCGCTGGTATAGCTTCTCCCGGTCGTCATTCAACACAAAATAACAGTACCTGTAGGGAGATTGCCTTTCGGCCTCCCTCTCGTTGTGCTCCGATATTTTTTCCCCGGTGAGATAATGAAATTCCAGCGCCCGGATCATGCGTTTTATGTTGTGGGCATGGATGGCTTGCGCCGCCGCCGGGTCCACCGCGGTCAGCATTTCGTGCAGAACCTGGGATCCCTTCACTGCGGCCAGCTGTTCCAACTGACGGCGGTACTCGGTATTTTCCTCGTTCTCCGTAAAGTCGATATCCCGCAGCAGAGCCTGGATATAAAAGCCCGTCCCCCCGGTGAGGATGGGGATATGCCCCCGCCCGTAGATGCCCTCCATAGCCTGTCTGCACAGCTTCTGAAACACAACTACGTTAAACTCCTGAACCGGATCCAGCACGTCAACGAGATGGTGGGGAACACCCTGCATCTCCCGGGGACGGATCTTGGCGGAACCGATGTCCATGCCCCGGTAGACCTGCATGGAGTCCGCGGAGAGGATCTCCCCCCCCACCATTTTGGCCAACTCAATGGACAGCGCTGTTTTTCCCACCGCCGTAGGGCCTGTCAATACAATCAAGGGTCTCATCGCTTAAACTTTTTCTCCATTTCATATTTGCTCATGGATATGATGGTGGGCCGTCCGTGGGGACAGTTGTAGGGATTGTCCAGTGTCAGCAGTTCGTCGATTAGCTGCTGGGCCTCCTGGGTGCTGAGCCGGTTATTGCCCTTCACCGCCGCTTTGCAGGACATGGAGGCGATCTTTTCCCGCACCGCCGTCAAATCTCCCCGGATCCCCCCCTCCAAAAGATCATCCAACACCGACAAGAAAAGTTCCTTTTCCTGACAGCCATAGAGATCCACGGGCACACTGCGCAGGGCATATTCGCTGCCGCCGAAGGGCTCCACCTCAAAGCCCAACTCCGCAAAGACGGAGGCATACTCTTTATAAGCGGTTTCCTCCTGTCCTGTGAGACTCACGATAATGGGAGGCATAAGGTTCTGGGTCACCAGGCTCTTTTCGTGATACTGTTTCATGAACCGCTCAAATTTCACTTTCTCATGGGCCGCATGTTGGTCGATAATGAACAGCTTGTCCTCGTATTCAATCAGCCAGTAGGTGTCAAACACCTGGCCGATCAGCTTAAAATACACCCGCTTTTCCGGGGTCAGCACCTTGTCCTCGAACAACTCCCCCTGGCGGTAATCCTGCATCTGTCGGCGATCTGCCTCATAGCGCATCTCTTCCATGACCCGGTACTGCCTGGTGCGGTTCACCTCGAAAGGTTCCGGAGCGGCCTGAGGTTTTTCCTTCTTGTCGCTCAGGGGCAGTTCCTGCATTCCGCCCTCGGCTTTGCATAAGGAGTTTTCTTGTTGTTCGGGGGCCATATCCTGCGGCAGCGGCTGCTGTTGTCCCGCTGTAGAGTTCTGAGGGACCGCATTCGGTTGTATCCCTGCGGAATTTTGAGCAATGGCGTCCTGCCGAATTTCATCAATACCTTGAAGAATCGTGTCACATTTTTCACTGCCAGAACTTTGAGAAGCCGTACCATGATGCTTGCTATCAGAACTTTGGGAAGTTGTGCTGCAATGCTCGCTGCCCGTGCTTCGGGAAGTTGTGCTGCAATGCTCGCTGTCAGTGCTTCGGGAAGTTGTGCTGCAATGCTCGCTGCCCGTGCTTCGGGAAGTTGTGCTGCAATGCTCGCCGCCAGTGCTTTGGGAAGTTGTGCTGCAATGCTCGCTGCCCGTGCTTCGGTAAGTTGTGCTGCAATGCTCGCCGCCAGTGCTTCGGGAAGTTGTGCCGTGATTTCCGCTGCCGGACCCTTGAGAAGTGAAACCATACGGTCCTCTGCCGACTCCCTGGGCAGGCTTCCCCTGACGGGACATTTCCTGCAAAAGCTGCATCTCTCTGTCCGAGGGCTGTTTCCCGTCCAGACCCACGGCAGGGATCATCTCCCGGTTTCTCAGTCTCTCCCGGATTCCAGCAGACACGGCCCCAAAAATGCCGGGACCGTCCAAAAAGCGCACCTCCATCTTGTTGGGATGCACATTCACGTCCACCTTGGAGATGTCCTTTAATTTCATGTGCAGCACACACAGGGGAAATTTGTGCTGCATCAGGTATTCTCTGTAGCCCTCCTCGATGGCCTTTCCCAGCAGATTGCTGCGGATATACCGTCCGTTCAGGAAATAGACTTCAAAATTGCGGTTGGAACGTACTATAGCCGGGGTGCCCAGGTAACCGTCAATCTGTAACTCCTCCGTCTCCAAAGAAAAAGGCACCAAATTCTGGATCATATCTCTGCCGTAGATCCGATAGATCACCTCCCGAAGTTCCCCGTTTCCTGAAGTGTAGAATCGGGTCTGGCTGCCCACCTGGAATTTAAAGGAGATATCCGGCCGGGACAGAGCCATATGCTCCATCAAGTCAATGATATAGCCCGCCTCCGTGGTGGGGCTCTTCAGAAATTTGCGCCGCACAGGGGTATTGAAAAAGAGGTTGCGAATCAGGAAAGTGGTGCCTGTGGGAGCCCCCACCTCCTCAAACGCGGTCTCTTTAGGCCCCTCCATCACCAGATGAGTGCCGGTGAGAGCCTCCGCCGTCTTGGTGATGACCTCCACCATGGCCACTGCGCAGATGCTGGAGAGAGCCTCACCCCGAAAGCCCAGGCTGGCGATGCCGATCAGATCCTCCGCACCCCGGATCTTGCTGGTGGCATGGCGCAAAAAAGCGGTTCGCAGCTGATCCCGGGGGATGCCCGTTCCGTTGTCCGTGATGCGTATGAAGCTTATGCCCCCGTCTTTGATCTCCACGGTGATAGAACTGGCTCCGGCATCAATAGCGTTCTCCACCAGTTCTTTTACCACGCTGGCGGGGCGTTCCACAACCTCACCGGCAGCGATCCTGTCTATGGTCTCCGAATCCAGTACCTGTATCTGGTTCATCTCTCTTTTCCTCCCAAACCGGTTCAATCAGAATCAAACAAAAGCTCCATATACGTTGATGCACGTAGAACTGCTCTATGTACCGCTAATACCCCTTATATCGGTTTTTCAGCTTATTCTGCAACCGGTACAGGGTGTTCATGGCGTCTAAAGGCGTCATCACCGTGATATCGATCTCCGTCAGTTCCTTCACCACATCCTCGTCGGACACCGTGTCGAAGAGGGACATTTGGGCCAGGTCCACCTCATCGTAACGGGGTACTTTTTTGATCCTTCCTTCCCCTTTGTGGTCCACGGCGATGCTCTGCACCTTCTCCGTGATGTCATTGTCCGACAGCTGCTCGGCAATCTCCTTGGCCCGATCAATGACCATGTCAGGCACTCCCGCCAGCTTGGCCACCTGGATGCCGTAGCTGCGGTCCGCGCCGCCCTTGACGATCTTGCGCAGAAACACGATATCGTCCCCGCACTCCTTGACGGCGATGCAGTAGTTGTTCACATTGCTGATCTTGCCCTCCAACTCCGTCAGTTCATGGTAGTGGGTGGCAAAAAGAGTCTTGGCTCCCAGCAGCTTTTTATTGCTGATATGCTCTATAACCGCCCAGGCGATGCTCAGCCCGTCAAAAGTGGAAGTGCCCCTGCCGATCTCGTCCAGGATAAGCAGGCTGTCCGCCGTGGCGTTTCTGAGAATATTGGCCACCTCGTTCATCTCCACCATGAAAGTGGACTGACCGCTGGCCAGGTCGTCCGAGGCTCCCACACGGGTAAAAATACGGTCCACAATGCCGATGTTGGCGCTGCCCGCCGGCACAAAGGAGCCCATCTGGGCCATCAGCACGATCAGCGCCGTCTGGCGCATATAGGTGGATTTTCCCGCCATATTGGGGCCGGTGATTACAGAGATGCAGTGGTGACAATTGTCCAGCAGTGTGTCGTTGGAGATAAACATCTCATGGTCAATCATCTGTTCCACCACGGGATGTCTGCCGTCCCGGATGTCTATGACACCCTTCTCGTTCAGAGCGGGACGCACATAATGGTTCCGCTCTGCCACATAGGCCAGAGAAGCAAACACATCCAGACCCGCCACCGCCTTGGCTGTGCGCTGTATCCGCTCTATCTCCCCGGCAATGGTATCCCTGATACGGCAGAAAACATCATACTCCAGCGCCGACAGCTTGTCCTCCGCGTTCAGTATGGTATCCTCCAGTTCCTTCAGCCGTGGAGTGGTGTACCGCTCCGCATTGGCCAGAGTCTGCTTGCGCACATAGTCCTCCGGCACCAGGTCCTTAAAGGAATTGGTCACCTCAAAATAATAGCCGAACACTTTGTTGTACTTGATCTTCAGGTTTTTAATGCCCGTGCGCTCCCGGTCCTGCTCCTCCAACTGGGCCAGCCACATCTTGCCGTCCCGCTTGGCGCTGCGCAGCATGTCGATGGTTTCGTCATAGCCGTCCTTAATGATGCCGCCTTCCCGGATGGTGATGGGAGGCTCCTCTTCAATGGCGCTGTCTATCAGAGTAGACAGATCCTCCAGGCAGTCCATATCCCCGGCGATATTTGTCAGCAATTCTTTCCGAAAGCCCGTCAGCACTTTCCGGATCGGCGGCAGCATCTCCAGAGAGTTGCGAAAAGCCAGCAGATCCCGGGGGTTGGCGGTCTTGTAAGTCACCTTGCTAAGCAGCCGTTCCAGATCATAGATGGGGTTTAAGTACTCCCGCAGTTCGTCCCTGGATACCGCGTCCCCGTTTAACTCCTCGATGGCATCCAACCGTTTTTCCATCTCCGCCTTTTCGATCAAAGGCTGTTCCAGATAGCTGCGCAGAGTGCGGGCCCCCATGGCCGTTTTGGTCTTGTCCAGCACCCACAGAAGGGAACCTCGCTTCTGCTTTTCACGCAGTGTTTCCGCCAGTTCCAGATTCCGCCTGGTGGAGGAATCCAACAGCATGAACTTGGTGGCCAGATAGGAATGAATATGGGCGATGTGACCCAGTTCTGTTTTCTGTGTGTCATACAGATAATGCAGCAGCGCCCCCGCGGCGATGGTGCCGATGGGGAAATCCTCCAGCCCCAGGCCGATCAGGCTCTTTACTTTAAAATGGCGCAGAATGCTCTGCACACAGGTCTGATCGTCAAAATAGTGGGCGTCCACCGCACTGACCGCAATGTGCAGCCTTCCCCGCATATCTCCGATGTCCATACCGCTGACCAGAAAGGCGTCATTACAGATTATTTCCGAGGGCTCATATTTCATCAGTTCATCCATGAGCCGCCGCAGATCCTCCACTTCCGTCATATAGAAATCGCCGGTGGTCACATCCGCCGCCGCCAGGCCGATGCCTGCAGGGGTGAAGGTGACGCACATCAGGTAATTATTTTTGCCCTCCTCCAGAGACTGCATGTTCAGATTGGTGCCAGGAGTGACGATCCGCACCACTTCCCGCTTTACCAGCCCCTTTGCCTGTTTGGGATCCTCCACCTGCTCGCAGATAGCAACCTTGTAGCCCTTGGCCACCAGCTTGCTCAGATAGTTCTCCACCGCATGATAGGGTACGCCGCACATGGGGGCGCGCTCCTCCAGACCGCAACTCTTTCCCGTCAGCGTGATCTCCAGTTCTCTGGAGGCTGTCAGCGCGTCGTCAAAAAACATCTCATAGAAATCACCCAGCCGATAAAACAATATGCAGTCCGAATACTCCTCCTTAGTCTCCAGATACTGCTGCATCATGGGGGTCAGATCATCTACTTTTATATCTTGGTTCACATCTACCTCACTTCCGCCGCAGGGCGGCATCTTTGGTTTCTTTTGGACATTACAAAACGGACACACCACAGGATGTATCCGTTTCTCATGTTACCACAAAATCTTGTTTTTGTAAATTATTAAAATGCCGGTCCTACCGAGATTTCAGCCGTGGTACGATCCATAGGAAGGATTGCATTTTGAGGGTATGAACCGGATAGCCGCAATGCGTACCCACGTTTTATTCTTTTTTACGTGTCAAGAAAATGCCAATGATTGCACCAATAAAAATAATCGGCGCTACTCTGACAAGCAGCCATTCGAATGAGTGAAATGTCACTCCGAGAACGGCGGTTTCAGGATCACTATAATCCCATCCCAGATAAGGACTTTCTAATTCCAATAAGATTGCAAAAGTCGCTGCTATGATTACGCACAATACGATAAGAAACCAATGTAGAATCCTTCTCTTTGTGGTTTTTCTCTGTGCAAGTTGCAAATTTATCACCTCCAGTTTTGCAGAAATTGCCTTTAGATCATCAGCTTTCGACTCAATGACATTTTCTCCAAGCAACGTACTCACGGAAGTTTCAAACACTTCTGATATGGAGATCAACATATCAGAATCGGGAACTGACAATCCCTGCTCCCATTTCGAAACTGTTTGCCGCACCACGTTCAGCTTGATAGCAAGCTCTTGCTGCGAAAGTCCTTTTGATTTTCTGATTGCTTTTAAATTTTTGTTGAGCATTAGTGATAGTCTCCTCTCTTTTAGTTGTTGCCATTTAGGTAATTGCGAAACGTTCTCCGCAAGTGACGTGGCTGGTCAATATATACAAAAACGGGCTCCGATGCAGTGGCCAGTCGCCCTTATTTTGTATATATTGCCCATCCACTGTTCCCGGAAAGGGAGTTTCGCAATTGCCTAAGTTGTTCCCATTATTATAGGCAAAACTGCCCGTTGCCACAAGCAACGCAAATTAACATTGGCTCTTTTTCCATCAAAATGACGGAAAAATTATATGTAACAGAGGAAATATAAATAAAACGCCGCCTTGTTGCCAGGGCGGCGTTGCTTGCAGGGTTTGGCAGTTCTTTTTCCTGTAGTCTCTTGTAAAGGGTTGCTGGTTATTGTTACTGCTTTGTGGTGCTCCCGAAGCCTCCATTGCGGATCCCTCTGGCATCATCATCCACGGTAATGCCGTATTCCAGGAAAATTCCCTGCATGAAGCCCATGCCTGCACTGATTTCCATGGTTTTGCCTTCCCGTGAGTCATTGGTGATCTTAGCCATAATATGTCCCTCATTATCCGAATAAAAGTAGTCGCTGTCTATAATGCCCACCGTGTTATTCAACTGCAGGCGATATTTGAATCCCAGACCGCTGCGGGGATAGAGCTTCAGTACCCAGTCCTCTTCCATCTCTGCCCTTATGCCCGTAGGCACCTTTATGGAGGCACCTGGCTCCAATGAAAAGGCAAGAGGGGAATAAAAGTCATACCCCGCGCTGCCCTTGGTGGCCCGGCGGGGCAGTCTTATGGACGCGTAGATATCCCCTATCTCCTCATCGGAATGTTCCGGGAACTCCTCCCTCACCGCAGACGCAAATTGTTCCGCACTGACCTTATGAAATCTGGCTATTCTTTTCATTATTTCCTTGCTCCCTCATACTTACCTTTTCCCTGCATATCGCAGGCCGAGCCTGCGATATTGCGTTAATGCGTATTTGGAAGTTTCACTTCCAAACTTACCTCTTCCCTGCATATCGCAGGCCGAGCCTGCGATATTGCGTTAATGCATATTTGGAAGTTTCACTTCCAAACTTACCTCTCTCCTGCATAATGCAGGCTGCGTCTATGTTATTGCACCAATACATATCCGGATGTCCGTCCTCTGCTTCTGCATATCGCAGGCTGGCCTGCAATACCGCGTTAATCGGTATTGGGAATGTTAGTTCCAAACTCATCTCACATCACAGGAAGGCCCTGCGGGGATTTCCCCGCTCTGCACCATATCCTGCGCGTTACAATCTCCCGCATCTCCCGCATAGTCCCCACAGTGCAGAACCGGCACCGACGGATCCGACTGCTTTAAAGAAGCCTGTACATCTATCACTCTCTGATTGGAACTGCCCTTCCACAGCAGCTTGGCATCCTTTTTCTCCACCTGAAACTCGCCGTCCACCACCACATCCACATACTGCATCAAAGGATAATGCCGGATATTCTCCCATACATCGCCTGTATATAACCATATGGTCTTGTTCGGATACCGCTCCTTGATCTCCTCCATTAGGTTGCGCACTTCCCTCCGGTTGGCAGAGTGCAGCGGATCGCCGCCCGAGAAAGTAATCCCGGATATATACATTTTGTCCAGCTGGGCAAAGATCTCCTCCTTGGCCGCCTCGTCAAAGGGCAGACCTCCGTCCGGATCCCAGGTGATCGGGTTGTGACACTCCCTGCAGCAATGGCTGCAGCCCGCCACCCACAGCACGACACGCAGTCCGTCCCCATTGAGCATGTCGTCCTTTGTTATATTATGATATCGCATATTACATGGACTTCCTTTCCGCAATCTCCGCCATCTTCGCCTCGTTTAATCTGGTATCCCCGTGTACTCTGGAATACGACAGATAGCCGTTCATACGGTCGATCTTGGTCAGGTTGCGACTGCCGCACTTGGGGCATACATCCATTTCCAGCTCCTGATGACCGCAGTCATCACAGTAGGCCAGAGACAGATTTACCCCCTCATAAAAGCCCATATCCATAGCGCGATAGATCAAAGTCTTAATTGCGTCTATATTGTAATCAATCGGATACTTTACATACTGGATCTTGCCGCCATTGCACAGATCCCAGAAGCGATCCTCCATATCCTGCTTCTCAATGGGTGTGAGTTCCTCCGACACATGGCAGTGGAAACTGTTGCTCACATATTCCCTGTCGGAAACGCCCTCCACAATACCGTATTTATTGCGGAACTGCTTGACCTGCACACCGCAGAGATTCTCCGCAGGCGTACCGTAGATGGCATATAGATTGCCATCCTCCTCCTTGAACCGCGTCACCTGGGCGTTGATATATTCCATGACCTCCAGCGCAAAAGCGCCATCCTCCACCAGGCTCTTGCCATTGTACAACTCCTGCAGTTCGTTCAGGGCTGTGATGCCAAAGCTGGCAGTGGCGGATTTCAGCAGTGGCTTGATCTTGTCCGTCAGTTTCAGATGCCCGCCCAGAAAGCCTCCCTCACAGTAGGCCAGAGGGTTAGTGGAGGCACGCATCTCACCCAGGTACGCATAGGTGCGGATATGGAGCTGGCGGATCAGGTTCAGGTAGTAGTCCAGTATCTCATAGAAGTCCCGGCTCTCTTTCCTGGACTTGGCCAGGATCATGGGCAGATGCAGGGAAATGGCACCCACGTTGAAGCGCCCTACAAACACGGGCACGTCCTGATCGTCGGCGGGGTGCATACCGCCTCTCTCGTACCAGGGCGACAGAAAAGCTCTGCAGCCCATGGGGGAAATGATCTTGCCATACTGTTTATAGATGCTGGCCACATAGCCCTTGCCGGTCAGACTCAGCCAATCAGGATACATGGTCTTGGCGGAGCACTGTACACCGGCCTCAAACACATCCTCCAGGGGCTTACCCGGTCCGTGGAGATTTTCGTCAAACAGAAATACAATCTTGGGGAACAGCACAGGCTTCTTGCACTCCGCCTTACCCTGTCCTTTTCTGCGCACATTCAGCATGGAGATGGTTGCCAGCTTGGCAAAACGGCCCGTGCCCGTACCGGCAGTCACCGTGATGAACGGATAATCTCCCCGGCTGCTGCCCACGGTATTGAACTTGTACTCCCAGCCCTGGAAACCCTGTTCAAATTCCCGCTCCACGTCTGCGCTGGCCTCCGCCTCGGCGGTGTCCGGATCAATCCCCAGACGGGCATACTTTGCCAGATATTTCTGATAGGACTTCTCGGCATAGGGCTCCAGAATCAGATCCACGCTGGGCACGGTAAAGCCGCCGTACTGCTGGCTGGCCGCGCTGAGCACAATATCGCCGATCACGTCAAAGGCCACATCCAAAGTCTTGGGCTCATTGTACCACACATTGCCCATCTCAAAGCCGCCACGCAGCACATTCTCCACGTCAAAAAGACAGCAGTTCATGGTATCCCGGCGGGCGGACATGTCATGGACATAGATATACCCGTCCCGACACGCCTGAATCTCCTCCGTGGTCATGAAAAACTTCTGGTATAACTCCTTGTTCAGCTGGTTGAAAACCAGACTTCTCTTGGTGGACACCAGGGCGGAGTCCGTGTTGGCATTCTCCTTGTCCCCCACATACATGATAGACTGGCTCTTTTTGTAGACGTCATCCAGCATCCGCACAAAGTCCTGCTTATAATTGCGGTAATCCCGATAGCTCTTGGCCACCACCGGCTTTACCTGTTCCAGCGCGCTCTCCACAATATTGTGCATAATGGGGATGGGGATCTCCGCCTGTCCCAGTTCATTCACCTTGTCCACCACATACTGGCATATATGACGCTTCTCCTCGTCAGTAAATTTGGTCAGGGCACGGTATGCGCTTTTTCCCACGGCATCAATCACCTTCTGTACGTTGAAGGCTTCCTTGCTGCCATCCTTCTTGATGACATATACCGTTTGCTCCGGCTTATAGATGATACCATAATCCTCTGCGCTCTTGCTCTCTTGTCCTGCCATATTGTTCATGCTATTCATTCCTTTCTTCTTTTACGGCAAAACAGCCACAATATATAGTGGATGTTTTGCTATCTTGCTTCTATATTTAGTGCTTGACTTCTAGTATAAGAAAAATTACCCAAATTGTCAACGAATGTTCCGGAGAATAATTGCTAAAAAAAGATACTAATATTCGTGATTTTTTTTAGAAGTTTCTATTGACTTGCCGCAAGTTCTGAAGCTGAAATACTTTCACTCCTGTGTTGTTGTGTCTTTGAGATATTGTTTTAGAATGCCCTGCAGTCTGCTGCAATATTCCTCTCTCACCCACTGAGGGCCCACGATCCGAATCTGGCTGCCGAGTCCTGCCAGCCAGCCGTAGAACTGTTCGCTGACCACCACGGTGGCTCTGGCCCGCAGACAGTTCTCTCCTTTCCTGCGCAGTGACACCTCCCTGCCAAAGCGATCCAGTACCACACCCGCCAGATGTGTGGGCAATTCCAGCACTACCATCTCCTCCCTGCCGCCGAACATGCCGAAAGTCTTGTCCGCATACACCGCCAGGTCCAGTCTGGCAAAGGCTTCCTGTCCCTGCCGTCCCTCCAAAAGTTCTTCCACTTCCGCCATCTTGTCCACACGATAATGCTTCATCATGGCTGCAGGCTCGTCCCAGGCCAGCAGATAGTAATTTTCCTCTCTCCAGATCAGCGCCCAAGGGCTGACCCGGTAGAGTTGCCCCTGCCTGCGGGGCACCAGCTGGCCTTTATCATTCCATTCCAGATATTGAAAGGCGATCTGGCGGTTGTCCTGGATCGCCCGATGCAGGGCATCGATGCAATAATAGACATTTTCGTTCTCCGCCTTGACACGGCCTACCACATGAACCTGGCGGCGGAGCTTTCCCGCGTCATGGCAGCTGGCCAGCTTCTCCAGCTTTCCAATGAGTTCCCGCGACTTTTTGGGCGTGATAAACCTGGAAGACTGTACCGCATCCACCAAAAGCTTTAACTCCGCCAGTTCAAACTCCCTGCCCGCCATGTAATAGCCGCCCCCCTGCCTGCTCTGCAGCTGCAGGATGTCATAGCCGAACTGCTGCAGACAGGCTATGTCGTCATAGACGCTCTTGCGCTCACTGTGGATTCCCAGCCCCTCCAGGCGGCTGATCAGTTCCTGGGTGCTGATGGGATGTTCCTCGTCCGTCTCCTCCACCAATATCTTTGCCAGATATAACAGTTTTAATTTCTGTCCCGATGCCTTCGCCATATGCCTGTATAACTCCTGTCTTATACTCACGGGCAATGAGATTTGCCGCGATATCCCTGAAATCTTTCGCTCGTGAGTCGGGTTCCTTGGCAGGTTCTAGTGACCACCGGTATAAATTCGGTTAATTGCTCCCCTGACGCCGATAACAATAGCCTGGCCAGGTATTTCCCTGAACAGGCTATCGTTATCGGCAAGCCAAGCTCCAGACTGGGATAAGGAAAAACGGCGATTATACATAAATGCCCAGCACTTCATAAATCTGCTGCAAGACCGATATCTCATAATCAGCCCTGTAGTTATAGCCGCAGGGACCCTCCTGCGGATTGTACCAGCAGGTCCGTATCCCGGCCTGTATGCCGCCCAGAATATCGCTGGTCATGGAATCACCGATGATCAGTATCCTGTCTCTGTCCTTTTCCTCCAGATGCTCCAGACAGTAGTCAAAAAATACCTTGCTGGGCTTTGCATGACCGACAGTCTCGGAGATAAACACTCCGTCCATGACCTCCGAGAGCCCGGAGAGACTCAGCTTGCTCTTCTGGGTGGCTGTCACTCCGTTAGTCACCACATACTGCCTATAATGCTCCTGCAGGGATTTTACCACTGTCAGGGCGTCATCTCTAAAAGCGTAAATATGGCCCAGACCCATCTGATATTCCTGTCGGAAAGCTTCAATGTCGATCCCCTCCAGCCCATACTCGGCAAAAAAATCCCGAAACCTGCCGTTCAGGAGTTGTTCCTTGGTCACCTCTCCCCGCTCCAGCCTCCTCCAATAATCGTCATTGATCTGGCTGTAACGCTGGATCATCTCCTCCGTGAGGGGTTTGTCTATAGTGTAAAAGCATTTGCGCAATGCTCCCCGCATGGAATAGTCAAAATCCAGCAGGGTTCCATCCACATCCCACAAAAGGGTGGTAAACGTCGATTTATTATTCCTCTGCATGATCGGAACCCGCATCCCCTCCCGCAGGCTGGGCGGCCAGCTCCGTCTGATTCTTTTTCTTCCGCATGGTAATGCCGATAAAGATTGCCACCCCGGCCACCGCTATGATTATGACCATGAGCAACAGATAGGATAAGAACGAACTAAAAAAAACTGCCATAATAAAAAGCGCCTCCTAAACAAATATTCCACCGCCTCCCCGCTGATAATGTCAGGAAGGCTGTCTTATGATTGCAAAGAACATTATAGCAACACTTGCCGGTTCCCGTCAAGACAGTATCCAGATTCCCTTCTGTAGAAAATCTTCGGCCTGTCTCTGGGCCTTTTGTATAATGGTCTGGTCATAGCCCATGATTTCCAACAGCCGGATGGCATTGCGGCTGTTGGCCCTGCCCTCCCGCAGTGTATAGTTAAAGAGAATGTCCCCGTCCCGGATCTCTTCCTCAAAGTGATAGTTGCGGTACAATCCGGACAAGAGTTCCGTCAGTTCAATGTCATGGGTGGCCGCAAAGCACTGTATTCCCTCTCCCGTCAGGCTGACCAGAATCTGAGTGGCCGCCGCAATACGCTCCACCGTATTGGTGCCTCGCAGCACCTCATCCACAAAGCATAAAACCGGTCTGGGACTGTCCTCTTTTCTGGCATCCAGAATCCTCTTAAGGGACTTGATTTCCACGATATAATAACTCTCTCCGCTCTCCAAGTCATCTCTGAGAGACATGGAGGAATAGATTCGATACAGGGGAGCACAGTAACGCTCCGCCAGCGCCATATGCAAAGTCTGGGCCATCAGGGCCCCCAGAGCCACGGTTTTCAAGAAGGTGGACTTGCCGGAGGCATTGGAACCCGTCAAAAGCACACCCCCGTCGGCGGATATACTGTTTTTCACGGGATGATCTATCAGCGGATGGTAGAGCTGCTCTGCGGACAGCACATCCCCGGCCTCCCGCAGCTGCGGCCTGCACCAGGCGAGACCTTCCGTGTCCAGACTGGCTCGATACATGGCGATGCTGACAGCCGACTCCAGATAGCCCAAGGTCGTGATCAGCCGGTCAATCTCTTCCATGTGTATACCGATCTCCCGCAGCATACGGTTAAAGAAGATCAAGTCCACATGAAATGCCATCCGCACATAGTCCAGCAGGATATCCAGAGGACTCCCTCCCGTGGTGCCGCCCGCCTTGGAAAACACCCAGAAAGACCCTCTCTGGGACTTGTTCAATGCCTTTTTCCCCTGGAGCAGCAGCTGATTTTCCCGCTCACATACCGGAATCTTTAAAGCGGCCGTCTCCTGCGCCGTTGCCAGCAGCCGGGCGATATAGGCCAGGCTGGTGATATAGGGCTCAATCTCCCGCTTGATTCCCATGTAGGTGACGATATTATACACCATCAATACAACGATGGCCGCCAGCCCCACAGGCAGTCGGATAAACAACAGCAAAATGGCAGGAATGTACAACAGATTGACGATAGTATCCCTGGCATTGGATCTGTTCCCCAGCGTATGCAGGTATTCCAGATAGTCATACAGGGAGAATTTTCCGGTGCTGCCCAGGCTGCGCATAAGCTTCTGAAAAGCTACACGCCGGTCCGGGTGCTCCATAAAATAGGTAACCACATTGTCAAAATACTCCAACTCTTCCCTGGACCGGGTCGGAGTGCGCAACATATAATACAGTACCTCCTCCCCGCTGGAGGAAATGGTATAGTTCAGTCTCATGAACACCTGATCCATGGACAGGTCATCCCAGGTGATATCATCGATCTGCCCCGGTTCTCTGTGATGCTCATAATATCCGGGAATCCGCACAAAGCGCTCCACCTTGTATTCCTTGTCCGGGCGCTTTCCATAGCTTTCATAGAGGGTTCTCTCAAACCGCTTTTTCTCTCTCCTGTCAGCCAGAACTCCCTGCCCTGCCAGAAACAAAACAATCAGCCCCATGGCTCCCCAAAATATCAGATACTCCATACAGACTTACCTCCACATGCATATCACGGGTTGCACCTGTGTTACTGCGTTAATCAGTATTTGGAAATGAAACTGCCTCTTTCCAACGAACAGGACAGGTGTTACCCGCCTGCCCTGTCAGATGTTCCCTGTAGTTTACAGGAAAATATACTTGAGAATAAACAACACAGTCAACACATACATCAGGATGCTCACCTTTCCTTTGGTCTTGCCGGTGCACAGATGCAGAATCGTCCAGGAAATCACACCTACGGCAATACCCTCGGAAATACTGTACATCAGGGGCATGGACAGGATACATAGAAACGCAGGAATGGATTCCAGCATATTATCCCAGTTAATCTTCGCCACTGATCCGATCATATAGAAACCTACTATGATCAATGCCGGCGCAGTGGCAAAGGAAGGAATGGATAAAAACAACGGTGAAAATACAATTGCCAGCAGGAATAACAGACCGGTTACCACTGCTGTCAGACCGGTTCTGCCGCCTTCCGTCACGCCGGAAGCGCTCTCCACATAGGTGGTGGTGGTGGAAGTACCCATTACGGCGCCTGCGGCGGTTGCAATGGCATCGGCCAGCAGCGCACCCTTGATTCGTGGCAGCTTGCCGTCCTTGTCCAGCATATTGGCCTTGGAGGATACGCCGATCAGAGTTCCCAGGGTATCAAAGATATCCACAAACAGGAAGGCAAACACGATAACCACCATATCCATGATCTTGACAGCGCTGAAATCTGCCTTGAAAACCTGCCCGAAAGTGTTTCCCAGCGGCGAAAAATCAAAAGATATGATTTTGTCGGGAAGAAGCGGAAACATTCCCAGTTCCTCATTGGGAACATACAGCCCTATAAACTGGCAGATGATCCCCAGTACCCAGGTGATCAGGATACCGAATAGAATGCCTCCTTTTACCTTCTTGATCAGCAGAAAAGCGGTAACCAGTACACCGATCAGCGCCAGCAGCGCGCCGATGCCCACGGAATTGAAATTCTCCTTAAAGGTCTGATAGGAAACCAGCGTTGAGTCGTTGTTTACCACAATCTTAGCGTTCTGCAGGCCAATAAAGGCGATGAACAGACCTATACCGGCGCTCACCGCGGATTTCAGCGTCATGGGGATGGCGTTGAAAATGGCCTCACGCACATTGGTGACAGACAGTACGATAAAAATCAGTCCCTCGATAAACACGGCCAGCAGCGCAATCTGCCAGGAGTATCCGTAACCGATGACAACGGTATAGGCAAAATAGGCATTCAGCCCCATGCCCGGTGCCAGCGCAAAAGGATAATTGGCCAACAGTGCCATCAGCAAAGTCCCCAAAAAGGAAGCCAGTGCTGTGGCCAGCAGAATTGCCTGCGGATCCATTCCTGTAACGGAAAGGATATTGGGATTAACAGCCAATATATACGCCATGGTCATAAAGGTGGTGATGCCCGCCATGACCTCAGTCTTAACATTGGTGTTATTCTCCTTGAGTTTGAAGAACTTTTCTAACATTTTTCCCTCTCATTTCTGCCGCCGCAGCGGCTTAGAGCTGTAGAAACGCAGCTCCTTGGAAATTTGGTTGACAGTGACTATTGATGTCTGAGAATATTACTCAGATAACAACCTTTGTACGATGGCATTGCAGGCGGCATAGATGTTTTGGGGCTTGTCTCCCATGTTGAACCGACCGTCCTTGTACAGGATCTTGCCGCCTATGATGGTCATCTTCACATTGGACTTGCTGCCGCTGTAGACTATGTTTTTCGGAATATTGTGCAGAGGCTGCATATTGGGCTGCTGCAGATCCAGCAGAACCATATCCGCCAGCTTGCCCTTGGCCAGCACGTCCGACTTGCCAAGGCGCATGGCTTTGGCTCCGTTTACTGTGGCCATCTTCAGAACTTCCAAGGCATCCAGACTGGCGGCATCCATTTCCCGCAGCTTGGAAAGGCCGGACACCAGGAACATCTCCCGGAACATGTCCAGCGCGTTGTTGCTGCCTGCGCCGTCCGTCCCGATGGCCACCGGAATCTGTCTTTTCACAAAATCCTTTATAGGCGCCACACCGCTGGCCAGCTTGGCGTTGGAGGCCGGATTGGTGATCACGTACATCCGGTGTCTGCGGAATACGTCCATGTCCGACTCCGTCATATGTACGCAGTGATACCCGCCTCCCCCGAAGTCGAACATCCCCAGGGAATCCAGGAAAAAAGCCGGTGTCATGCCATATTTTTTCTTACACTCCCGCACTTCCTCCATGGTCTCGGACATATGGGTGAACACCGGCGCTCTGTATCTGTGGGCCAGCCCGGACAGCTGTACCATCAACGCCCTGTCACAGGTATATTCCGCGTGAAAACCCAGCTGATAGCTGATCAGCGGGTTCTTACGATTCCAATGCATATACTCCTCTTCCACCTGGGTTATGGATGAGGTAAAATTGTTCAGACCGCTGACCAATACGCAGCGCATCCCCATGTCCAGACAGGCTTTCGCGGTCACATCCGGCCGCAGATACATGTCAAAAACAGCGGTGATGCCACTGGTCAGATACTCCAAAATGGCCAACCGGGTCATCTGGTATATGTCCTGATCCGTCAATTTTTTCTCCATGGGAAACACGCTGTCCTGCAGCCAAGTCTGCAGGGGCACGTCATCCGATGCGGACCGCAGAAATGTCATAGCGGAATGGGTGTGCGCGTCCTTAAAGCCCGGCATCAGCAGGTTTCCCTCACAATCTATCTCGCAATCCCAGGAGACGCGGGGAACTCCCTCTCCTCTCCATTCTCTTTCGATCTCCTCCTGATCCGCCACATAGACGATCTTCTCGTTTTTGACCCAGATCTCGCCCTGGAAGATATCCCTCCCTGGCTCCATGGTCAGGATTCTGGCATTATATAGTCTTAGATTCATTCCCTTTTTTATTCCCCTTTATCTTATTTTGAGTTCCGCTTCCACACCGGTCCAAAACTCTCAGGCAGCAGTTCCTCCAATGTATGTTCTTCAAAATCCTCCGGACTTCTGCCCACCAGAATACGGAAGTCCGGCCCACAGAACTCCCTCATTACCTGCCTGCATATACCGCAGGGATATGCCATATCAGGAAAAATCTCTCCCTGCTGTACTTCTTGTCCGCCGCCCACGATGGCGATGGCCCGGAAATTCCTCTTCCCCTGGCTGACCGCCTTGAAAAACGCTGTCCGCTCGGCGCAGTTGGCGGCCCCGTAGGAAGCATTCTCGATATTACATCCCTGATAGATTTCCCCTTCATCTGTCAGCAGCGCCGCTCCCACCAGATAGCCTGAGTAGGGGGCATACGCCCGCTCCCTCGCCTCCATGGCCGCCTGTATCAGTTCTATGTCCCGCTCGCGTCCGTACATATTATACCTTTCCGCACTTTCATCCGGATACTTATTGTATTTCTCCAAACCGCTTTACCGATTCCGTCACCAGATTCTTAAACACAGGTGCCGCCTTGTCGGCCGCCTCCTGTACTTCCTTGTGGCTCAAGGGACTGGCGGTCATACCCGCCGCCAGATTGCACACGCAGGAAATGCCGCAGATCCGCATACCCATGTGTGCCGCCGCCACAGCCTCCACCGCCGTACTCATGCCCACCGCGTCACAGCCCAATGTCCGCAGCATACGGATCTCGGCAGGGGTTTCAAAGGATGGCCCTGTCAGCTGGGCGTACACGCCCTGCTGTAAAAATACGTGCTGTTCCCGGGCCGCCGTCTTTATGATCTCCTGCAGACCTAAGTCATACACATGGCTCATATCCGGGAACCGGGTTCCCAGTTCCTCGATATTGGCGCCGATCAGCGGATTGGGCGCAAAACAGGAAATCTGGTCGGTGATCAGCATCAAATCCCCCGCATGGAAGGAGGTGTTCACGCCGCCGGAGGCGTTGGTCAGAAAGAGAATCTCCGCTCCCAGCAGTTTCATAAGCCGTATGGGCAGCACCACATCGCTGATATCATAGCCCTCATAATAATGTACTCTGCCCTTCATGCACACCACCGGTACGTCTCCCACATAGCCAAAGATAAACCGTCCGTCATGCCCCGGCACGGTGGAGACGGGAAATCCCTCGATATCCCCATATTGTACCTGGGCCACAACCCGAATCGTATCCGCATAATCTCCCAGTCCGGAGCCAAGGACCATGGCCACCCTGGGGGTAAAGTCAGTGATCCGGCGTATGCAGGATTCACATTTTTTCAGTTTCTCGTAAACGGTTGATTGCATGGCGTTCTCCTTTTTCGCGATGGGTAACTGTTGACTGCCGGGCGCCACTGTCGCCCGGCATTTGTCTGTCTATGAATTTGACTTTGCCCTACACGCACATTATACCCAATTTATTCCTAAAAAGCAATTCTTTATAAAAAAAGTTTGGGACCGCCGCTTTATTGCGGCGATCCCTGGTTTTTCCACCTCTTTAACGTGGGGAACAACTCCCTCATTCTCTCCCTGGCTTCCTCCGGAGTCTTGCACTCCCCGTCTCCTACCCAAAACGGAATACAGCTTTCTATCATTTCCTCCATAGTTTCATCCTTCCCGAAGTTTCCGTTGGGGAAACAATATTTGCAGTAGTCGGTGTTTCTGCTTCCGTCGGCATTGTACCCATACTCCTCTTCTCCCATCATCATACTGCAGCTCTGGCACACTCTGTTCATTTTTTCCCTCCTGATTTTAGTTTTGCATATTTTCCTGCTGTCTTACATTTCCCCATACCCGCCGGTGATCTCACATACATTCTGATCCGGATCATATATGTCAAAATAGTAATAGCCCTCATGGACTTTTGTGATCTCAGTCATGCGGCCTATGCCCAGTTCCCCCAGACGCTGGTATTCCCTCCGCAAATCCTCCACCCAGAAATTCAGCACAAACTTGTGATCTCCCTCCCCATAATGATGTCCGGGCAGGTTCTCTTCATTCATTATGGCCAGGCACTTGTTGTCAAAGAAAAATTCCGCAAACTTGTTGCCGCAGTTCCTGGTGGACACACCCATGGACAGAAGTTTCTCATAAAATGCAATGGACGCCTCAAAGTCCCTTGCGATCAGGTACACACTGCCCAGGTGAAGCTGCTGCGGCCGGAGTTTTTTGACATCCGCCTCCTCCAACAGAATCTCATCCGTTCCCACGGATAACAATCTGCTCATCTGCACCACCTTATCAATCTCCGGCAGCGACTGATCCATCTCCCATTTGGAGATGGACTGCCTGGAGACGGCGAGCATTTCCGCCAGCTGTTCCTGCGTAAGGCCGTTGTCTATACGCAATTGCTGAATCCGTTTTCCAATACTCATAGCTGTTCCTCCGTTCATAGTTCCTCTTAATGAATGCTTTTGACCACTGTCCAGACAGACACTGGCTTAACGACACCCTTATTGTACCTGCCTGCGGAAAAAATTTCTACCAATTATTCTTGGAATTTTTGCAACCGAGAGTTGCGCTCCAAGCATACAAATGCAATAGCAAGACAGCAGTCGGGGGCCGCCCTGTTGGCTCAGCCCCCGATTGCTTAAATAATAATACAGATCATGCCTCCGTTACTGTCATTGACTATCTTTTGCATGGTATCCTGCAATTTTACCTGACATTCATCGCCGATGGAGGCAATCTTGGTGGCAATTCCGTCATTCACCAGCTGTTCCACCGATTTTCCGAAGATGTTGGTCTCCCAGATTCCCTCCCCCTCATGATCCGTGTTGTTGATATACTGGATCAGATCCTCGGCCTGTTCCTGAGTACCCACGATGGGAGCGATCTCCGTCTCAATATTGGCCTTGATCATATGTATGGAGGGACTCACCGCCTTGATTTTTACCCCGTATTTATTGCCGTGGCGTATCACCTCCGGCTGGTTTAGGACAATTTCCTCCTTCATGGGCATCACCACGCCGTAGCCTTTTATCCGCACCATGTTCACCGCCTGGAGCACTTTGGAGTACTCCTGCTTCATCCTGGCAAATTCCTGCAGCTTGGAGAGCAGCTGATATTCGTCCCCGATGTCCTCCCCCACCATCTCTGTCAGCATCTCATAGTAGTAGGCATCGTCCGCCTCCAGCTGAATCCTGACGCAGCCATCGCTCAAGGAGATCTGATCCACTTTGGTGCGTCTCACATACTGGCTGTCAATGGCGATGGGGTGCTCCAGACAGTCCCGCAGGGTGGTATACTCTTTCATGATCCCCTTCACCCGCTCGATCAACTCCTGCTTCATCCGATTGTCCTGGGGCAGCATCTCCACCCATTTAGGCATGTAGAACTCGATCACCGATATGGGGAACTCATACAGCACATTCTCCAGAATCTTGTGGATATCCTCCTTTTTAAGCTGTTCACAGTTCACCGGCAGCACGGCTATGCCGTACTTTTCCTGCATCTGCTCCGCCAGTGTCCTGGTTTCCTCTGAGTAGGGTTTCTGGCTGTTTAAGAGCACCAAAAAGGGTTTATGTAATTTTTTCAGGGCGTTTATGGTCTTCTCCTCCGCAGGAAGGAAACTATCCCGGGAAAGTTCCCCGAAGCTGCCGTCCGTGGTAACCACCAGACCGATGGTGGAATGGTCGTTCATGACCTTATCCGTGCCGATCTCCGCCGCCTTGGTAAAGGGAATCTCGTTCTCAAACCAGGGGGTTTTCACCATCCGCTCCGCGTTTTCCTCCATGTGTCCCGCCGCGCCGTCCACCATGTAGCCCACGCAGTCTATCAGCCGTACATCCACCTCCACATCCTCGTTCAGCACCACATGGGCTGCCTCCTTGGGAATAAATTTAGGCTCTGTGGTGGTGATGGTGCGTCCTCCAGCGCTCTGGGGCAGTTCGTCCATGGCACGGCTTTTTGCGTGTTCGTCCTCCATGTAGGGCAGGACCATTACATCCATAAAACGCTTGATGAATGTGGATTTTCCCGTGCGCACAGGCCCCAGCACACCGATGTATATCTCCCCGCCGGTCCGCTGCTGTATATCATGATAGAGGTCATAAGTATTCATTGTATGATTTTCCATATAAAGACCCTCCCGCCTATACTGGTATATGTATATGCGGAAGGTTTCCCATACATGATTATTTATACTGACGATCACTAAAACTTGCCAAGTAACCCGACTCATGAGCGAAAAATTCCAAGGACACCGCGGCAAATTTCATTGCTCGTGAGTATATCTTTCTTTGTCCGGCAGTTCACTTATTCGCACCTTATAAAATCTGCCCTTTCCGACTTTTATAATACTTTCATCGGCTATGTCCGTGATTTCCTCGGCTTTTGTAACCTTCTCCCCATTTATTGATATTGCGTTGCCGGCAAAAAGTCTTCTGATATCGCTTTTTGATTTATATACGCCGGTATTCATCATTGCTTCCAGCAAACCGCTGCCGCCCGCGTTATTCTTTTCAAGCCAAAGAACTTCCGTATCGTCGGTGGCAACGCCTTTCTGATAGATGCTGATAAACTTTTCCTGCGCCTTTGCCGCACTGTCCTGCCCGTGATATAAGCAGACTATTTCTTTTGCCAGTTCCATCTTTATATCCCGCGGATTCTCACCATTTTTTAATCTCAGCTCCACTTTTCTGATATCGTCCGGATGTATGTCTGTACACAAATTGTAATAATCCAAAATCAGTTCGTCCGGAATCTTCAGAACCTTCTCGTACATTACATCGGGAGCTTCGTCGATACAGATATAATTTCCGAGACTTTTGCTCATTTTTTCTTTTCCGTCCGTCCCCACCAGCAAGGGCATCATGAGAACCGTCTGCTGGGCCTGGCCCCACATTTTCTGCAGGGTTCTTCCCAGCATCACATTAAATGTCTGGTCCAGCCCGCCCAATTCTATGTCCGCTTCTATCTCCACGGAATCATATGCCTGCATTAAAGGATAAAAAAACTCATGTAAACCGATGGGAGTCTGATTGGTATATCTGTTCTTAAAGTCATCTCTTTCCAGAATCTGCGCGACCGTAAACTTGCCTGCCAGACTAAGCACCTGATCAAATGTCATTTTACCAAGCCATTCGCTGTTATATTTCAGAACAGTCTGAGATCTGTCTATAACCTTAAATACCTGCTCCGCATATGTCTGCGCATTTTCTTTCACCTTTTCTTTTGACAATTCGTTTCTTGTCCGGGACTTTCCTGTTGGATCGCCGATCCTGCCCGTAAAATCACCGATTATGATCACGGCTTCAAAGCCCAGCTTTTGCAGTTGATTAATTTTTCTCAAAGCAACTGCATGTCCCAGATGAATATCCGGCGCCGAGGGGTCCAGGCCAAACTTGACCCTTAATTTTCTTCCGTCCTTTTTGGCCTGTATCATTTTATTGCGCAGTTCATCGATTTCCGTATGCTGTTGAACGCCTTTTAATATAATCTTCAGCGCATTCTCAATTTCCTGTCCATTCATCTTTAATTCCTTTCTTGGTTGTCCCCGCATTATGGACAACTCCTTCTCTATTACAACGGTTTTTTGCGCTTTATCCCTGCCAGGCAGATAAGCAGCGCGGCCGGAAATATTATCCCTGCCAGTATTCCCCTGTGTAAGTCATCGCCAAGGGCTCCTGACACAAAGCCCACCAGCGTAGGTCCGCCGGAACAGCCAATATCCCCGCCCAGGGCCAGCAGCGCAAACATGGCCGTGCCTCCCCTTTTTATCGAGGCAGTGGCCTTACTGAAGGTTCCCGGCCACATGATACCCACGGAAAGACCGCATAGTCCACAGCCCAGCAGACCGATCCAGGGCACGGGAACCAGAGAGATACACAGATAGGAAACCACGCAGAGCAGGGCGCTCCCCGTCATAAAACGATCCAATTCTACCTTTTCCCCGTATTTGCCATAAAAAGCCCTGGCACATCCCATCAGCAGGGCAAAGAACATGGGACCCATCAGATCTCCCAGCGTCTTGCCGACGCCCAGTCCCTTCTCCGCAAAGGTGGAGGCCCACTGACTGACAGCCTGTTCGCTGGCCCCCGCGCAGATCATCATCAAAAGCAACAGCCAGAACTGCCGCATTTTGAAAAGTTCCCTGGCCGTCATGCCCTTTTCCCCCTCCTGAATCAGGGGAGCAATGGGAACCCTGGCAAACAAAATGCCGTTGGCAACGGGAACCACTGCCCACAGCAAGGCCAGAATCCACCAGTTCCCTATGCCGAAAATTTGAAAAAACAAAGTGGATGCCAGTACAACGCCCACATGGCCCCAGCAGTAAAAGGAATGGAGCATGCTCATGGCCTTTTCCTTGTTTTTTGTGGGACAGGATTCCATCACCGGGCTTACCAGCACCTCCAGCAGGCCGCCCCCGACGGCATAACATACCACGGATACAAACAGCCCCGCATAGGCGTCTGGCAATACCCTGGGAAGAATGACCAGCCCCACCAGCCCCAGCGCTGACGCTGCGTGGGCAATCAGCAGGGACACCCGATAGCCAATCCTGTCCACAAAGGAGACTGACGCGAGATCCACCATAAGCTGTACGGCAAAATTCACTGTGATCAGCAGCGTAATCCGGGACAGGGGGATGCCATAACTGCTCTGGAAAGTCAGAAACAGCAGAGGCACGAAATTATTCACGATGGCCTGGATGATATAGCCGATAAAGCAGGCGTTGACGGTCCATCTATATCCCTTGTTCATTTGGTTTCCCCCCTGTAGCATTTATTTTCTCCATTCATCCGCATCCGTTCTTTCCCGCCGTCCGCCCTCTACTCGCCCGCAACTACCCTTTTGAAACTCTTCTTGCCTCTCTTTACTACCTTACCTTCTCCGGCAAAATCTGCTTTCGTGTATGCCGTCTTGATATCTGTCACTTTCTCTCCGTCCACAGTGACGCCGCCCTGTTCCACAGCGCGTCTCGCCTCCGATCGGGATGCGGTGAGCCCTGCCGCCGCCACCACGCCGATAATGTCAATAGATCCGTCCTTAAAGTCGGTCTCCTGTAGTTCATAAGTGGGCATGTTCTCCGCATTGCCGGCGCTGAACAGCGCTCGGGCGCTTTCCTGGGCCTTCTGGGCTTCCTCCTGACCGTGTACCATACTTGTCAGCTCATAGGCCAGGATCTCCTTGGCCTCGTTGAGCCTGCTTCCCTCCCAGCCGCTCATGGCCTCGATCTCCTCCAGAGGCAGGAATGTCAGCATCCGCAGGCATTTCATCACATCCGCATCCCCCACGTTTCTCCAGTACTGATAGAACTCGAAAGGGGAGGTCTTCTCGGCATCCAGCCACACGGCTCCCTTCTGGGACTTGCCCATCTTCTTGCCCTCGGAGTTCAGCAGCAGAGTGATGGTCATAGCGTAGGCATCCTTGCCAAGCTTACGCCGGATTAGTTCCGTGCCGCCCAGCATATTGCTCCACTGGTCATCGCCGCCAAACTGCATATTACAGCCGTATTTCTCATACAGGCACAGGAAGTCGTAACTCTGCATGATCATGTAGTTGAACTCCAAAAAGCTCAGTCCCTTCTCCATGCGCTGCCTGTAGCACTCTGCGGTGAGCATTCGGTTCACGGAGAAATGTACGCCGATATCCCTGATAAACTCGATGTAGTTTAAGTTCCTGAGCCAGTCCGCGTTATTCACCATCATGGCTTTTCCCTCGCCAAATTCGATAAAGCGGCTCATCTGCTTTTTAAAGCACTCGCAGTTGTGGTCGATCTGCTCCGTGGTCATCATGGTTCGCAGATCGCTCCTGCCCGAAGGATCTCCAATCATGCCCGTGCCGCCGCCCACCAGGGCGATGGGACGGTTCCCCGCCATCTGCAGGCGCTTCATCAGGCACAGCGCCATGAAATGCCCCACATGAAGGCTGTCCGCAGTGGGATCAAAGCCGATATAAAATGTGGCCTTCCCGTTGTTGATCAGCTCCTTGATCTCCTCCTCGTCCGTCAGCTGGGCCAGCAATCCTCTGGCCTTCAATTCGTCAAATACTGTCATTTTTCTTCTCCTCCTATATTGAGTTTTGCACTCCGCTTTTTTGAACTGGCACAGCCAGGGCCGGCGGCCCGTTGTGTATACACAAAAAAAGCCCCGTCCCGCAAAAGGACGAGGCCAGCACCCGTGTTACCACCTTTTTTCCCATAAAACTCACGCCTTATGGCTCAGAGAGTATCCATCAATACCCACGGCCGATATCGGGGCCTGCCGTCAAAGCCTACTCTGCGGAATAAAACACACCACATTTTGGTTTGCTGCTCCGAGATGTATTCCTGTCAGGCTCTGTGCGCCTCTCACCGACCGGCCGCTCTCTGTACAAAGTGGATTGACAGTACTCTTTCTCTTCATCGCATTACCGTTTATTTAAAACTTGGACTCATTGTACCCGAAAAAATCACATATGTCAACCGTTATTTTCCGCCAGATAAAGTTCCACGCGCTTAGTCAGGCGTTCAATCAGTGCCTCCTCCGTAATCACTCCGGCAATATATTCTTCCATTTCCTCCATCAGTATATTGTTGAGTTCCCTGGGAAAATATCTTCTGGGACGGGCATTTTCCAGCAGCTTGTCCAAAAGCCGGGCGTCGTATTCTCTGTCATAGTCGTCCCCAAGAATTATCTGATCAAAACCATATGTAATCGGCATGGAGCTCTCATTTACCTGGCCTATCTGCTCCTCCAGCACATCCCTGCGCACACTCAGCCAGAAACTGGAATCCTTCGCGCCCTCCAGCTGCATCTCCCGGGAGAGCAGAATTTGCAGAAAGGCTCCCGCAATCCTCTTTTCTTCGTCCGACGCGGTTGCCCTGACGGTCAGCAGACAGTTGCTGTCAATGTAATGCGCGGAGCCGTCCCGGGCAGGATATCGGATATAGTTGGCATCCCTGCCATAACAGATGCGGTACAGATCAATCAGCTCCGGCCTGGTGATAGAAATGGCATTGCAGAATACCCTTCCCTCCGGCAGCAGCGTCCCCGCCTCCACATATTCATTCTCGTTGCAATAAGCCGTCCCCAGCCGCAGCGCCCTACGGAACCGGTCACTGTCAAAACAGGTTGTGCCGCTCTCTGCGTCCAGCAGATAATTGTCCTCCATTCCGTGGATCAGGAAAGACGCCATAAAGGTCCAGACATTGTTTTGACCGTTAAAAATCGCCGCAATAGACGGCTCCTTTTCGATGCTGTCCAAAAAGCTCTCATAATCCCATTCTATGGGCTCCTTTTCCGCAATCACCACGGTTCTCAGTCCAAAATTGCTAGCCATTATCCGGATTCGTCCAGATACAGCTGCACCCGGCTCTGAATAATTTGTGCTGTCTCTTTCGGATTCCGGTCTCCCGCAAAGCAGGCATCCGTCTCTTCCTGCACTATGTTGCGGATTATATCCAGTTCCGTCCTATATGGAACGCTGTCCCCTGCCATCTCCAGAAACTCATCCAGATAGGAGGTGCCGTCCGCTTTGCCCTTCAACACCGCCACCGACTGAGCTCCCATCTGAAATACAGGTACCGGGGCCGGAAAATCATATAGTTTTACCTGATCCTTCACACAGTCCCGAAGCACATCCATCCGCATCCAGCTGGTGCTGTACTGCCGCTGGAATTTATAGTCTGTAAGACAGCGCAGAAAATCATCCACAATCTCCCGGTGTCCGGCATGAATATTCACCGCCACACAGCCCTCATAGGTCATCAAAAGATTTCCTGTCTCACCGTCAGTGGGATATCCCACTTCATGGAAACCTTCTCCCAGCAGGTCGAATGCCCGGCTGAGTGACATCAGGTTTCCTTCCACTTTATAAGCCAGAACTTTTCCTGCCCGGACCCGCTGCGCCAGTTCCTCTTCTGTGAGACTGGCACTGCCCTGCATCACCTCTTGACTTTTTTTGCAAAATTCCAGTATGCTGCAAAATTCTTCCGTATCAAAATAACACTTACCCGCCTGCAGATCTATCAGAGAGCATTGACCTATATTGGCCAGCGCCAGATCGTATAGTGTGTGGGATGCCTGTCCGCCGCTATAGGGGATACCGGAAAACTGCTCCACAGGATTTCCCTCTTTCTCCCTTTCTTCCAGAATCCCCATGACGTCCCTGAGAGTCCAGGTTTCCCCCTGCCACACCTGATCGGACACCAGCAGCGTGGAAAAAGTGGCGCCATAGGTTATGCCGTACAGCTTATCACCCACCTTGCCATTTGCCAATACACCGGGAAAAATCTGCTCCTGGTCGCTGACAGGCAGCACGTTTGACAACTCGGCCAGCGCGCCCTCCTTCTGCAAGGCCAGCAGCTGCGGCCTTCTCACCAGCATAAGTTCCGGTCCCTGCCCCTGGGAAATCTGAGCCAGAACCCGGCTTTGCTGCAAATCCACATCCTCCTGACACTCGGTAATCTCGATGACCACCCCCGGATGCCGTCTGGCATACTCCGATGCACAGTTCTCTATATAGTCGTTTCCCCAGGTCAGCAGTTCCAGCCGGATCACCACCGTCTCCACCGCCCGGTCTGTAAAGCCGTAGAGAAAGGTTCCGTCCTCCTGCCGCAGCGTGACATACACTTCCCCGTCCTCCCCCTCCACCATGCCGTCACAGTATTGGAAATTCAGATTTTTCCCGTCATACAGCGTCTCGCAGGCGCCGCTTAACACATTCCAGCGAAGTAATTTGCCGTTCCTGCCATATAACAGACTGCCGTCCGACCTGACCAAACAGTTCTGCAAAAGTTCATAATCTCCCCGGTACAGTTCCTTTTTCTCCTGTCCGTCATAGCAAAGAACCGCCAGACTCTGCCCCTGAAAATCTCCGCAGGCATACAGCGGTCTGCCATCCTCCATTTTACCCATATAGGTCAGCGGCTTTAATTCTCCCGAATTTCCGGGTTCCTCCAGGACTGTCAGCAGCCTGCCGTCCCGGTCTATGACGCTGACCCGTTCCAGGGCGCTATCTCCCACATAGCATCTTCCCGTGCCGTCGCAGCGCCCTCCCGGCAGCTGAATATTGTCCTGCGGTATACCTCCGTTCTCCTGTAGGGCAGGAAGCAGATCCAGCACACTCTCTATGCAGCCCTCCTGATTGGTCTGCACCTTGTAATAATGGATGGTCTCCCGGCCCTCCGGTCCACGTTGCTGGAAAAACAGGAATATCCTGCCCAAAGACACGTCCATCCCGGTGATCCACGCCTGATTTGCTCCATATGCCTCCAACAGGGAATCTATTGCCGCCCTTTTCTCCGTCTCCAGCGCCGCCTGCAGCATCCACTGTTTCATAACAGATTCCCCGCTGGCTGCATTCGTGGTGGTCCAATAGAGGGTATGTTCAAATTGCCCGTCCTGTTCCGTCACCAGATCTTCCAGCACATAGTGACAGGAACCCTCCACGGCGCTGAAATAATAGAAAAAATCCGCCGCCCCCACATCCGGCAGGGAAACCTCCAGACACTTTGCCACATTCCAGGAGGAGTTTTCTGTATCCACCCGCTCCACTGCCCATTTTTCTTCCATCAAATCATACACTATAGGTTGTTCCTGCAAGAAGGCGGGAGTCGAAGATTCTTCTGCCGAAAGAGGCTCACCCATCCCACCGCATCCTGCAAGAAATACCAATAACAGCAACATCATCCCACAATATTTTGTTCCCGCTAATCTTTTCATTGATATGGCTCTCCCCAGTATATCTTTTTATATACTCCTCTACTGCTATTATACAAATTCGGCCTACAGGGAACAAGGTTGAGAAGTTTAAGGTTTGTTTAAGAAATACTGTGCGGTATGTGGCAAAAGTTATGGAAACAGTGAAAAAACCCCGCCGTAAACAGCAGGGTTTTCTCTATATATCCATTTTCTATTTGTTTGCCATCAAAGTGACCATGGCCCGGTTCAGCCCGTCCACCGTCAGCTTATACATGGGAAACAGCTGTTTCACCGCCGTCTCCGCCTCTCTCCAGGGGGCATGGCCGGGAGCCATCTTGGGATTTAACCAGACCACTTTTTTATACTTGCGCTTCACCATCTGCAGCCATTCGTAGCCGGACAGTCCCCCGTTGGGGCCCCGGTAATTGCCGCTGGCAGAGTACAGTTCCTCCGGCGCCATGGCCGCGTCTCCCACGATAATCACCTTGTAGTCGCTGCCCACGTTGCGGAACATCCACTCCGTGTCCACCCAGTCCCCGTTCTCGCACTCCGGGGTCTTGTACAGCTTGCTATAGATGCAGTTGTGAAAATAGTAAGTCTTAACGTCCTTGTAGTGATTGGACTTGTGTACCGCCTGAAACAGATCGTTGAGCAGACTGCTGAAGGGTATCATGGTGCCCCCGGAATCCATGAGCAGCAGCAGTTTCACAGCGTTCTTGCGGGGCTTTTTCATGACGATCTGCAGACAGCCCCCATTGTTACAAGTCTTGTCCACCGTACCGTCAATGTCCAGTTCCGTCTCAGGAATATCCAATCTGCTGGAGAACTGCCGGAGTCTGCGGAACGCCAGCTGGAACTGCCGGTTATCCAACACTCTGTCATCCCTGAAATCCCGGTACTTACGGGCGCCCACCACCGCAAAGGCGGACTGGTATCCGGTCTTGCCGCCCACCCGGACGCCGCCCACATTACCGCCCATATTGCCAAAGGAGGTCTTTCCCATGGTACCGATCCAGAAACTCCCCCCGTTGTGCTCCTCGTTCTGGTCTTTCAGGCGCTGCTTGAACGTCTCTTCCACCTGCTCCTTGTCCACATGGATATCCTCCATTTGGTTTAGGTGGTTGCGGGCCTCCTCATGGGCCAACTCCATCATATCAGACTTATCCAGCCAGCGAAGCATCTGGGCCCCCACCTCGGTCTCCTTCTGGGCCGCCTTAAAACACTCCTCAAAGGCCATGTCGTATTTATCAAAATCCGTTTCGCTCTTGACCAGGATCATCCGGGCCACATAGTAAAACTGCGTCAGAGAACTGCCGCACAACCCCTTATCCAGCGCCTCCTGCAGAGTCAGCCACTCCCCCAGGGTCACGTGGAGCCCTTTCGCCCGCAGAGAGTCAAAAAATTTTATGAACATAGGTAATCCTCTCGCTCAGAAATCTGTCTTTACACAACATCTCTCATTTCGGCATCACAGGTTACTGTCGTGACGCACCAGTTCCAGATCCTCGTCCTTCTTGACCACCACGCCGATAAAAGGCAGGGCGCCGCGGATGCGGTCCGCGCTGATGCCGCCGATCTGCAGGGCGTTGACCCAGTCAATCAACTCGGAAGTGCTGGGCTTTTTGCGGATATCCCGGATACCGCGAATATTGTAGAATACCTCCATAGCGTTTTTCAGCAGATGCTCCTCCACCTCCGGGAAATGCACCCGCACAATCTCCTCCATCAGTTCCTGGGAGGGGAAATCAATGTAATGGAAAATACAACGGCGCAGAAAAGCGTCGGGCAATTCCTTCTCCGCATTGGAGGTAATGATCACGATAGGGCGGTGTTTGGCCTTCACTGTGCGTTTGGTCTCGTTGATATAAAATTCCATCTGATCCAGTTCCCACAGCAGGTCATTGGGAAACTCCAGATCCGCCTTGTCGATTTCGTCGATGAGCAGAACCACCTGCTCCTCACTGTCAAAAGCCTCCCCCAGTTTTCCCAGCTTGATATACCGGGCGATATCATCCACACCCTCCACACCGAACTGCCCGTCGTACAGACGCTGGATGGTGTCATACACATAGAGGCCGTCCTGGGCCTTGGTGGTGGACTTGATATTCCAGATGATCAGCCGCTTGCCCAGAGCCTTGGCCACTGCCTCCGCCAGCATGGTCTTGCCTGTGCCCGGTTCCCCCTTGATCAGCAGGGGCTTCTGCAGCGCCATGGCGATGTTCACACTTGCCATCAGTTCCTCGCTGGCCACATATTCCTTGGTTCCCTGAAATTGATTGGTGTTTTCACTCATTGAATTTGTTCTCCTGTCCTTTTTTGATGTACTGCTGCTCATTGCATTTCCGGTATGCTATGTTTCTATTTACTTTATGTGTCTGTGCCAATATCCTCTTGAAGCGTCCCTTGCTGGCTGGCCTCTGAAAAACATCCCTGAAGCGTCCCTTGCTGGCTGGCCTCTGAAAAGTATCCCTGAAGCCTCTCTTGGAACGACCCGGTTACTTTATGGCTTGAAAAATACCTATTAACATGTTACGATATTCTCTGTGGAAAAGCAAGTAAATAACCACAAATTTTCTTACAGGAAGGTGTAAATATCATGAATATAACCAGTCAAAAAGACATTCCCATTTCTTTTGAAGTATTTCCCCCGAAAAAGGACGGGGAATTTGAGGCCGCTTTCGCCACCCTGGACAAGCTGGGGGCGCTGGCTCCTGCTTTTATCAGCGTGACCTACGGCGCAGGGGGAAGCAACTCCAAAAAGACTGTGGAGATTGCCTCCTATATACAGAACCAGCTGAAGCTCCCCGCCCTGGCCCATATCACCTGTGTGGGCAGCAGGAAACAGGCTCTGCGGGATGTGCTGGCCGACCTGAAAGCCGCCGGTGTGACCCATGTGCTGGCCCTTAGAGGAGACCGCCCCCGGGATATGACGGACGAACAGTTCGCCTCCCGTGACTTTGAACACGCCAGCGATATGATCGCTTATTTAAAGGAGCTTGACCCGGATCTGCACATTGCGGCCGCCTGCTATCCGGAAAAGCATTATGAGTGCTTCAGTATGCAGTCCGATCTGGGATACCTGAAGTTAAAACAGGATATGGGGGCCCAGGATCTGATAAGCCAGATGTTTTTTGACAATGACTACTTTTATGAATTTCAGGAAAAGGCCCGGCGCAAGGGAATCACACTGCCCATCCACGCGGGAATTATGCCTGTGACAAAAGCCAGCCAGCTGGGAACCAGCATCTCCCTCTCCGGCGCCACGATTCCCAAGGCTTTCGCAGATATGGTCGCCCGGTACGGGGATTCCCCTGAAGATATGCGAAAGGCCGGAATCGACTATGCCATCCGCCAGATCGTAGACTTAAAACAAAACGGTGTGGACGGCATTCATATCTACACAATGAATAAGCCCCGGATGGCAGCAGAGATCATGGATGCCATAAAATAGCTCCCTTTTCGGAATTGTGTACCCATGAAAAACAAGTTTATAAATATACATTGCAAGCGGCAGATATATATTTTATCATCAAGTATATAACTTGGAATTTAAAGGAGCGTGGACTGATGATTATTCGGGCTATAGTAGAGTTTAATGAAGAAGGATATATGATATTTGCAGAAAATTTCCCAGGTGCTTTTTCAAGGGGGAAAACCAGAGATGAGGCATTGGGAAAATTGGTTGGTGAAGTAAGGCAATTTCTTTTATGGTCAACAGGAATGAAATGTTGTGATGACTGTTATATTGAAATAGTGCAGGAAGAAAAGAGCGATGCTTGTATATCTGATGCTGATACTACCATTATTTTTGATAGCGAAGAGTTGCCTTTGACATTCGACGAGTATCAGTATACAAAGTTGCTTGTCATAAAATCAGCGAAGGATTTTAAAATATTATATGATTCTATTCCAGATGTGAAACAGACAACTCTTCCAGCACGGCAAACTTTTTATGGAAGCATTCCTCGTACACCTGAGGAAATGTACATTCACACAAACGAAGTTACTAAATCTTATTTAGATGGTTTGGTGACAATCGAAAATAATGCTGATATTTATTTAAATCGAATAAGTGCATTTCAACAAATCGAACAAGTGCCAAACTATCTTGATAATAATGTTTACATTCATATGTATGGAGAACCTTGGTCATTGAAAAAAGCAATGAGAAGATTTATTTGGCACGATAGAATACATGCCAAAGCGTTATATCGTGTAGCGATTGGATTATGGGGGAGTTCTGTTGTAAATCCCTTTCACTTTATTGTCTGAATAGGTTGAAAAGCGAATAAATAAATTCAGATTTGAAGAATTGTCAGTCAAGTGCAAATTCAGTAGTCTCATATATAAATATACATTTTATTTCCAATTTTATGCAATGGGAACACTTTTCCGAAAAGGGAGTAAAATAGTATCTGTTTTGATGAAAAAAGCAAACACAAAAATAACCGCCCCAGTCTTACAAACTAAGCGGTTATTTTTATATTACTTTACTCCTCTTCCCACAAAGCGTCAGATACCTCAATCTTCCGATCCCGCAGCATCAGTTCTTTAACTGCCACATCCGCAGGCTTTCCCTCAAACAGAATCTTATTCACCTGTTCAATGATGGGCAGCTGCACATCGTACTTTCTCGCCAACTCCATGGCGGCCTTGGCACTGTACACACCCTCCACCACCATCTGCACTTCCTCCATAGCCTCATCCATGGTCTTGCCCTGTCCGATCAGTATCCCCGCCCGGCGGTTCCGGGAGTGCATACTGGCGCAGGTCACGATGAGATCCCCTATGCCCGTGAGGCCGCAGAATGTCTCAAAACGTCCCCCCATGGCCGTGCCAAGCCGGGCAATCTCCGTGATGCCCCGAGTGATCAGGGCCGCCTTGGTGTTGTCCCCATAGCCCAGGCCATCCGCAATGCCCGCCGCCAGAGCCACGACGTTTTTCAGGGAGCCCCCCAACTCTATGCCCAGCACATCCGGACTTGTGTAGACCCGAAACACTTCGTTCATAAACAGATTCTGAATATATTCCGCAGTGGATCGCTTTCTTGCTCCCACTACTATGGTGGTGGGAATGCCCCTGCCCACCTCCTCGGCATGGGAGGGCCCTGACAGCACTGCCACCTGGGCCTGGGGTATCTCCTGCTCTGTGATCTGAGCCTGGGTCATCAATGTGTGTTCCTCGATGCCCTTAGCCACATTGACAATGCACTGGCCGGGAGCCACATAGGGACAAAGCCTGGCCGCCGTCCTGCGTGTAAAGCTGCTGGCAACTGCCATCACCAGCAGATCTGCTCCCTCCACGGCCTCCCGCTCGTCTAGGGTATAACAGATATCCTCTGCCAACTGCACACCCGGCAGCATCTTGTGTTCATGCCGGGTGCGCAGCATCTCAATCTCCGCCTCCAGGGCAGACCAGACCGTAATCCCATGCCCGTTCTTATGCAATAATACCGCCAGAGTTATTCCCCAGCTGCCACCGCCGATCACTGTAACCTTTGCCATAACCTGATACTCCTTTTCTATATAGAGTTCCGCATATTCCCTGCCAGCACACATTGATGGTGAATCACATATGGCCGCTTAGGCATCCAAATGTGATTCTGTGTACTGTCCGGGAATATGCTGTTTAGAACTCCGCATATTCCCTCAATCTGCTTTGTCAGGGTGTCCGGCCTCATGGCCGCTGCCGTCCTCCACCTTGTTCTTCTTGGTCAGGTAAGTCTTGCGTTCTGTGCCGTGAATCAAACGCCCGATATTTTCACGGTGTTTCCAGAAAGCCAGCGCCGTCATGCAGCCAAAGAGCACATACATCTCTATAAGCTGCCCCTGGGTCATCTCCGGAAACACCCCCGTCTGGCCGCTGATCACCAGCTGGATCATCAGCAGCGTATACACCAGCAGGGACCCCAATGACACATAGTGGGTGGTAAAAAAAGTGGCAAAAAACATAATCACGCCCGTCACCACGAACCAGGGGTGAAAAGAAAGCACCATGCCCGCCGTGGCCGCGATGCCCTTTCCCCCTTTAAAATGCATATAAAAGGGATAATTGTGCCCCAGAATGGCACCCGCTCCCGTATATAGGCACAGCAGATAGATAATATTGTGGTAGCTTCCGCCAAAAAGGAGCCTGACCAGCCATACCGCCGCCATACATTTTAGACAGTCCCCGGCAAAGACAATGAGCCCCGCCTTGGTGCCCAGCACCCGCAGCGTGTTGGTAGTGCCGGAATTGCCGCTGCCGTGCTCCCGGATGTCAATGCCATGGGCTTTTCCATAGAAATAGCCGGTCTGAAACAGGCCGAAAGCATAACCTATAAGTACACATACAATCCGTATCATGATTCCTTGTCCTTTCGTTCCCTGATGATAAACCGCAGAGGCGTACCCCTGAATCCAAAGGTTTCTCTGACCTGGTTCTCGATATATCTGGTATAGGAAAAATGCATCAACTCCTTGTCGTTGACGAAAATCACAAAGGTAGGGGGCTTTACCGACACCTGGGTAATATAATACAGCCGCAGCCTCCTGCCCTTGTCCGAGGGAGGCTGCTGCATGGCCACAGCCTCCGCCATGATTTCATTCAACACGCCTGTGGCCACCCGCATGGCATGGTTCTCGCTGACCATATCAATGGTCTCAAAAAGCTTGGGCAGCCGCTGCCCTGTCTTGGCCGAGATAAACACCAGTTCCGCGTACTGCATAAAAGACAAGGTATCCCGCACCTTCTCCGTAAAGCGGTAAATGGTCTTGTCATCCTTTTCCAGCGCATCCCATTTATTCACCGCAATGATCACTGCTTTGCCTCTGTCATGGGCGATTCCGGCGATCTTGGCATCCTGCTCCGTCACGCCCTCCATAGCGTCTATGACCAGAACCACCACGTCCGCGCGCTCCACTGCGCCCACAGTACGGATAATCATATACTTCTCCAGTTCTTCCTTGATCTTGTTTTTGCGCCGCAGCCCCGCCGTATCGATAAACACATATTCCCGCTGTCCGTACACAATCTCCGTATCCACCGCGTCCCGGGTAGTGCCCGCGATGTCAGACACAATCAAACGGTTTTCCCCCAGCAGCTTATTGATGATGGAGGACTTGCCCACATTGGGCTTGCCCACGATGGCCACCCTGGTGCGGTCGTCCTCTTCCTCCTCCCCTGTGGGTTCCGGGAAATGAGAAACCACCTCCTGGAGCATATCTCCCAGCCCCAGCTTGTTCACCGCGGATACGGGATGGGGCTCCCCTATGCCCAGATTATAAAACTCATACACGTCCGCCATGTATTTATCAAAGCTGTCTACCTTGTTGACCACCAGCACCACCGGCTTGTGACAGCGGCGCAGCATGTCCGCCACCTTGGCATCCGCGTCCTGGAGTCCCTGACGCACATCCACCAGAAAAATAATTACATCCGCCGTATCCATGGCAATCTGCGCCTGCTCCCGCATCTGGGACAGAATGATATCCTTACTCTCCGGCTCGATGCCGCCGGTATCAATCAAAGTAAAGTTCCGATCCAGCCAGGCAGCGTCCGCATAGATCCGATCCCTGGTTATTCCGGGAGTATCCTTTACAATGGAAATTTTTTCTCCCACCAGCGCGTTAAACAAAGTGGACTTGCCCACATTGGGCCTTCCCACCACTGCCACGATGGGTTTTCCTGTTCTTTTTTCCGTTTTCAAGTTTACCTCTTTCCTGCATAACAGAATTTGACCGAAGCCAAACTCCTGCTGAGCCTGTGTTGTGAACATCCATATTTAAGCGCATTATTCCTCTCTTTAAACTGTCCACAATCCAGCATTGAGGGCCTTAACTCATTGCGCTTAATCTCTGCCCAACACGGCATCAATAAAGTCGTATCCGCTTGATTTTACAATATTAATCTCCACTTGTAAAGTATTTTTCAGTTCCTCCAGGGTCAAATCATCCAAAAAAACCGTTTCCCCGCTGCGCAGCACATTCTGGGGCAAAAGCAGCCGCCTGCCCAGAGGCTTGTCCTGAAGCTGCGCCAGGATATCCTGCCCTGTCAGCAGCCCCGATACCGTGATCATCTCCCCGAAAAAATCATTCCTGATGGCATAGACATGGATTTCCAGCCCGGGGAAATCCTCCGTCATCTCCTGCGCCATCCGCCGGATATAGGGATAGGCCAGCCTGCCCGTGGCTATGGAAAGTTCCTCCCGCACCGACATATCCGGAATCTGCCTCTCCCGGCGCAGCTGCTCACGTCCCCGGGCAAACTCACTCAGCAGCAGCCGGGTCATGCCCACGCCGTTTTCCAGCTGCAGATAGCCGTCATATCGCTCCTCCTCCGGAAGTTCTTCCTGGGCCAAAATATACCACTCGTCACTGGCATGAATAAAATGAGTACCATGCTCCCTATATATTTTCTCCTGCCATCCATGGATACTCCGCAGCACCTCCCGGGCGTCCTCTCTGGTAAACGGCTCCAGGGGGTACAATCCCTCCCGGTATCTGGACAGTCCCACCGGAACCACGGACACGCTCTCCAGATGGGGAAGATACTTAGTCAGCTGGGATATGCTGTTTTCCAGTTCCTCCCTGTCATTCACACCCTTGCACAGCACGATCTGCCCGTTCATCGCAATCCCGGCCTCATAGAGCCTGTCCACCTTTTTCAGGGCCTCCCCCGCGAAACGATTGTTCAGCATCTTACACCGCAGCTGTGGGTTCATGGTCTGAAACGAAATATTGATAGGAGCTAAATGATACCGGATAATCCTGTCAATATCATGCTCTGACATGTTAGTCAGCGTCACATAATTGCCCTGCAAAAAGGATAGCCGGGAGTCATCATCCTTAAAATACAAAGTCTCCCGCATCCCCTTCGGCATCTGGTCAATAAAACAGAAAATACATTTATTATGACAGCTGCGGTACTCATCCATCAGCCCATTCTCAAACTCAATCCCCAGATCCTCGTCAAAATCCTTATCCACCTCCAGAAGCCATTGCTCCCCGTTCGGCTTCTCAATCAACACCTCTATATAAGTGTCCTGAACCAGAAACTGATAGTCAAATATATCCTCAATTTCCGTATTATCTATGGTCAGCAGCCTGTCCCCTGCCTCAATCTCCAATTCCTCCGCAATACTCCCCGGCATCACCCTGCCGATAACATGCCCTTTTTCCTTTTTCATATTTACCTCTTCCCCGCATACCGCCGGCTTTGCCTGCGATATTGCATTATTACGTATTTGGATGTATAAATCCAAACTTCTTCTCTATCACTTTTCACAGAGTGGCCAGCCTGGGGCGCTCCAGACATATATATTCCTGCCCGGACTTACGGGAGTTAGTCTCCATTTGACATTAAACAAATACTGGTCTCACAAATTTATCTATATATCTAGTTTACTAGAAAAATCTTGACGTGTCCACTCCATTAATGTTAAATTAAATATTGAACAACAGTTTCGCTATTTTCCGCCGATAGATGTCGGACCTCCAGCATCCGCTACATATTCAATGGGAGCATAGCTTCTGCGGGACCAAATCCGGACAGGAATGTATATTCGTCTGGAGCGTCCTATGTCGGCTACCTCTGAAAATAGCGAAGTTTCTACACGTTTGGAGGAAATCTAATGCCCAATTTACGAGAGTTGGAAAACGCAATGCCTGTAGCACCTCTAAAGCTGATCGCTCTGCCTTCCGCGGAGCGGATGGCCCGCAGGATCAATGATTATCTGGTGGAATTTCGCCGCAATATCAACAACGAGAAGGTAAAAAATGATCCCGCCTTTCACGGCTATATCGAAAACAATTACCTTACCCTTGCGGACTGTCCCCGTTTTGGCACAGGGGAAGCCAAAGGCATATTTCATGAATCCATCCGCGGAAAAGATCTGTTTCTGCTGGTGGATGTATGCAACCACAGCATTACCTATGAAATAAACGGTTATACCAATCATATGTCCCCCGATGACCACTATCAGGACTTAAAGCGCATCATCGCCGCCTGTAACGGCAAGGCCCACCGCGTCAATGTGATCATGCCCTTTTTGTACGAGGGAAGACAACACAAACGAAACGGCCGTGAATCCCTGGACTGCGCCTACGCGCTGAAGGAACTGCGGGATATGGGAGTAGCCAATTTTGTGACCTTTGACGCCCACGATCCCCGAGTGCAAAACTCCACTCCCTTGAGCGGCTTTGACAACTTCCAGCCCCCCTACCAATTCCTGCGGGCGCTGCTGAACGCCGAGGAGGATCTATTGGTGGACAAGGAACACCTGCTGGTCATAAGCCCTGATGAGGGAGCCCTGGATCGCGCCATCTACTTTGCCACAGTACTGGGAGTGGATACCGGCATGTTCTACAAGCGCCGGGATTACTCCACTATCGAGAACGGCAAAAATCCAATTGTGGCCCATGAATTTCTGGGGGACAATATTGACGGCAAAGATATTATCATTATTGACGATATGATCTCCTCCGGCGGCAGTATGCTGGATACCGCCAGACAACTGAAACAGATGAATGCCCGGAGAGTGTATATCTGCTGTACCTTCGGCCTTTTTACCGACGGGCTGAAAGCGTTTGACCACGCCTACGAGCATGGACATTTTGACAAGGTGATCACCACCAACCTGACTTACCTTCCCCCGGAGATCTACACCAGGCCCTACTTCGTGGAGGCGGATATGTGTAAGTTCATGGCTTCCATCATTGATTTCATGAACCATGACGTATCTCTGAGCAACACCACGGCCACCACGGAGAAGATTCACAACATTGTGGAGTCCTACAACAGCCGCCGGGAATTTGTTTTAAATGATTGACATAAATGGGGCAAGCCTATGTGATATTCGGCTTGCCCCCTCATTCTTATCGTCTTACTCCTTCCTTTTCCAAGCTTTCCTTGCCCCTGCATATCGCTGGCTTCGCCTGCGATATTGCACCAATCAGCATTTGAATGTGAAACATTCAAACTTCCTCTTCTCCCCCACTCCCCGCGTCCTCAGGATTCTGGTATTCCCGGAAGCGCAAAAGCACCTTGAACAGATCCCCATCCAGTACGATATGAAATTCACCTTTCTGCAGTTCCGTCAGGTTCTTGGCAATGGACAGCCCCAGTCCGCTGCCCTCGCTGCTCCGGGACACATCTCCCCGGACAAAGCGCTCAGTCAATTCATCCGGACTGAAATTGAGAGATGTCTCAGAGATATTCTTTACAGATACCGTAATCACTCCCTCCGCTTTCTCCAAATCCACATAGACCCGGGTTCCCTCCATGGCATATTTGCAGATATTGTTAAACAGATTTTCCACCACCCGCCACATGCGGCGGCTATCCGCATAGATATAGGCCGGGCTGCTTGGTTCCGTGATTAGAACCTGGAGCCTTTTAGCCTCCAGTTTTTCCGAAAACTCTCCCACGGACTGGCGCACCAGTTCCGTCAGATCCAGCCTGCTGTTATCCAAGGTGATATTGCCGGAGGAAATCTTGGACGCTTCCAGCAGATCGTCGGTGAGCTGCTTCAAACGCCGGGCTTTGGCGTCCAGCACGGTTATGTAGCCGCTGGCAGGTTCCTGGGTGATTTTCTCCCTCTTCAGCAGATCCACATAGTTGATGATGGAGGTCAGCGGAGTTCTGATATCGTGGGACACATTGGTAATCAGGTCCGCCTGCATCCTCTCATCCTTCATGCTGGTAGCCACCGCCTTGCGGATTCCGTCCCCCATATTGTTCACCGACACTGCCAGTTCTTTGTTATCCCCATGCAGCTTTTCACTGTCCAGCACATAGCCGATATCGCCTCCCCTGATTCGGGAAATTCCATTGATAATCCCGCTGCGCTCTACGCTTCTGCGGAATACATAGATTCCCACGCCCCCATCCAGAATAACGATGCACAGCAGGGGTAGCAGAATCAGCCTGTGCGGATCCTCCCGGAGTTCGTACATGCCCAACACACAGAGCAGGTTAGCCAACAGAAAAATATTGTAGGGCATGAAAGTCCGAATCACCGCGCTGGGATTTTCCAGCACTTGATTTAATCCCCTTCCGATCCCCCTGCAGACCTGAAAAAAAATACTGTTTTTCCACAGATTACCGCACTGCAGCCTTCTCACAAAGCTATACCAGAACAGGCATACGGTCAGACTGGACAGCAGTCCAAATCCTCCGATCATGGCAAGCACATACTGCTTCACCGCCGCCAGCTGCTGCAATGTGGCACGGCTGCTGCGGTATAAAATCGAGTCATATATGTTCCCATAGATAAACAGAAACAGCAGCCAAAGCCCAAAGCCCGCCGCCAGCAAAAGCCCCAGGGCAAACTCTGTGGGCAGTCTGTCAAAGAGATACAGTCCGGAAACCGTCTTACCCTCCTCTTCCTTCTTGCCGGTGGTATAACTGATATATCCCCCGATCCCCAGCCAGAGCAGCACAAAGATGCCAGTGGAAATCAAAATCAGCCACACATGGGGAATAATACTGTTATAGGTATCCCGGGCGATATAAAACTGATCGCGCTGAATCGGGAAATCCGTATTTACACCGATCCAGAGCTTGGTATTCTCCGGAAAGGCATATTCATAATCGCTGACATTGTCAAACATCTCTTCCTCAGTGATATCCGCATTGGACTCCAGGCGCATGGCATCGGTAAAGTACACCACATATTTGCCTAAACCCCGGAAATAATCCGTCTTCTCACTGTCCGTGAGACGGACAAAATGCTCCTCCATGTTGGTGTAGTACTCCTGCCCGCTCCTGGTGGTGGTGCTGATAAAAAACTGCAGATTGGTCCTGCCCTGGGCATAAAGGTCATTCTGGTTTTGATACAGGGTATAATTGTAAGCCAGAGTCTCTACGGTCTCCATCACATTGGCTTCCAGCATACAGTACTCCGGCCAGTTGGAGCAGCTGGCCGCAATGAATTGATCTGTCACGGTGGCATACCTGGGCACCAGCATTTCCATGCTGATAACCTCCTGGCCGCCCCGGTCGAGGAGCAGCACCTGCTTTCCCAGCATCGCCATCTCCGTAGTAATACGGTTGAATAAAGAGTCAATTCCCCAGTAACTTTCCACACACTCCCTTACAGACCTGTATGCTTCCTCCTGTTCCATGAGATCAAAGTCCGTCACGAGTCTCTCATTCCCCGCAGTGCCGGTTGTCTCTCCTGCCTCCTGCCTGTCCAGCTCATTTTTGATATCCCACGCAATCATATCGGAAACCGTTCCCTCCGAAAAGTCAAACTGCTCCAGATTGTCACCAAATCCATAGCTGGTAAAAATATTATCATAGCCGAAATAGGCGATAAAATCAAACTTGCTCTGAAAAGTTACCGTCTGGATTTCCAAACCGTATTTTCCCCAGCGGATCAGTTCATCCAACTGATAGCCGGCGCTGATCGGGCAGTTGCTTTTCTGGGAACTACGGTTCACAAAGTCGGTCACATCGATGACCTTTGCGCCGTCAAACTGACCATTGGTCTCCAGCTGCCCCTTTATCACCGCCAGCCGGGTGATATCGTTGATGGCATTGCGGAATACATCGGTGAATATGCGGGAATCTTCGAACTCTCCCGCATTATCCATCAGACTCACCTGGTAACCGATCCGGTCGCCATACATATTGTCCACAACGATATTGGAGTTTACAGCGATGATGCCCAGCATCACCGCTATGCCAATGGCGGCAAGATGCTGTAGAGCATGCAGCGCCAGTCGGCTTATTACCCTGTTTTTCTTCATTTATACTCCCATCTGAAATCACTGATCCTGCTTCTCTATCTTATAGCCCACTCCCCAGACCACTTTCAGATAGCGGGGATCCCGGGGGTTGATCTCTATCTTTTCACGGATATGGCGGATATGTACCGCAACCGTATTGTCGGCGCCGATGGCATCTTCATTCCATATATTCTCATAGATCTGGTTGATGGAAAAGACTCTGCCCTGGTTCTTGACAAGCAGCAGCAGGATGTTGTACTCGATGGGGGTCAGCTTCACCGTTTCCCCGTCCACGGAAACCTCTTTGGTCTCATCGTTGATGACCAGTCCTCCCGCCTGATAGATCTGGGTATTCTTCTGTCCCATACTGCCCAGCAAGGTGTAGCGGCGCAGATTGGACTTTACCCTTGCCATCAGTTCCAGCGGATTAAAGGGCTTGGTTACATAGTCATCCGCCCCGATATTCAGTCCCAGAATCTTGTCCGTGTCCTCGGTCTTGGCGGATAGGATAATGATGGGAATACTGCTGCTCTCACGGATCTTCAGAGTAGCGGCGATCCCGTCCATTTTGGGCATCATCACATCCATAATCAGCAGATGAATCTGCTCCTTGGCAAGCAGTTCCACGGCCTGCTCTCCGTCATAAGCCTTATACACCTGATACCCCTCCTCACGCAGATAGATATCAATGGCCTCCACAATCTCCTTATCGTCGTCACACACCAGTATATTTGCCATATAGCCTCCTATTAGAGTTCCGCATGTTCCCTTCAAGCACACATAACCAGTGATGGATATCTGGCCGCTTAGGCGTCCAGATTTCCATCATAGTCCCTCATCATCAAAAACGCCGCCAGGTTGCCGCGTTTCCCCTGGCTTGCCCTGTGGGAAAAAAGATAATCTCTGTTGCAGCAGGTGCAGACATCCGTCACCTGTATCTGGGCCAGAGGAATACCCGCCGCCCGCAGGATCAGCAGATTGGCCAGCCACAGATCCAGCTGATATTTTCCCGCCTCTTTTCCGGGCCTTAGGATCTGCCGGTGGGGATAGGCTTTTTGCGCAGTCAGTTCCTGAAGCAGTTCACGGCTTCCCGAGATGGAAGCCTCCATCTGCCGGAACTGTTCCGCCACTTCCTCGCTGACCTCATAGCAGTCCTGGCAGATGGATGGACCGACGGCGGCAACCAGATCCTGGACCCTGGTACCAAATTCCTGCTCCATGCGCTCTGCCATACGCCTGCCCATGCCAGCCACCGTTCCACGCCAGCCGGAATGAGCCAGCCCTATGGCTCCGTGTTTTGGATCCACAAAGTACAGTGGCACACAATCCGCGAAAAAGCACACCAGACACAGTTCCTTATCGTCGGTCACCAGGCCGTCCACATCGGTATACCCTCTCTCACAGACAATGCCCTTACCTCCATCCCCATGGCAGACCCGGCGAATGTTTGTGGTATGGGTCTGGAAAGTACATACCATATGGTTTACATCCGTACACAGCACAGCCGCCATGCGCCGAAAATTTTCCTGTACCCGCTGTGGTTCATCTCCTCTGGTAAAGGACAGATTCATGGAAGCATAGATGCCCTGGCTGGCGCCGCCCCTCCTGGTGGAAAAAGCATGGATAATTCCCGGCTGGGCGGAGAGCAGCGGAAAAGTGAGATATTCCACCTCCCCCGTCTTTTGCTGCCGCATAACCGGCTCCCTGTCTGCCGCTCTTATGATCTGCTCCATGAACACCTCCATATCTTCTAATATTGGTTTGCAAATTTTAGTTCCGCATATACTGTTACCTATTTTGATGGGAAAAAGCGTTTTTCACCCATCGCACCTGTTCTCCTTCTATGGCGATCACATCATACCGGACTGCTGTCTGTGAAGAAAAACCCTTGACATAGCGGTAGTAGTCCGCCACCCGGCAGATCTGTCTCTGCTTGGCATAGCCCACCGCCTCCTCGGGATGCCCCATATCGGCATTATGCCTGAATTTCACCTCAAAAAATACCAGGTACTCCCCATCCCTGCCGATCAGATCAATCTCTCCGCTTCTGTTGCGGAAATTGTGCTCCAATATGGTCACTCCTTGTTTTTCCAGAAAAGCGGCGGCCAGAAATTCCTTGTCTGCCCCCACTTTACGTTTATTCATGATTATCTTCCAACCTTCCCTCTTTCCTGCATAACACGGGCTGTGCCCGTGTTATTGCGTTAATCAGTAGTTGGAAGTTTATCTTCCAACCTTCCCTTTGAGTTTATCCATGGAGTCCACAAATACCAATATCTCCGCCACCACCTCATAGAGTTCCGGCGGTATCATATCCCCGATCTCCAGCCTTGAAAGCGTATCCGCCAGTTTGTCGTCCCGGTGTATGGGCACATCACTCTCCTGGGCTCTCTCAATGATTCGTTCCGCCAGTTTCCCCCTGCCGGAGGCGATGACCTTGGGCGCATCCTCCTGGGGATTATACTCCAGAGCTATGGCCTGTTTGGGTTTATTTTTTTCTGCCATGCCAATCTCCTATATAAAGCTATTTCAGTCTATTTGTCATTATTCATGCCCGTCCTCAAGAGCCGCCCGCAGCGCGGCTCTCAGGCAAACGCGTCAAAAGAATAGTCCGCACTCATGGGCCGGTTGCTCTGCTCCTCTATCAGTTCCTGCATCACCGTATTCTCTTCCTTGAGTTCTCTGGTCTGGAAGGCACAGTTCACATGATAACCCCGTTTCTCCAATCTGCTGTTCAGCAGGTCGATGTGATCCGCGATAAAGTCCAGCATCTCCTCATCCGGCAGATAAAACCGGGTTCCCACTTTGTTATCCTTCAACTGGACATATATATCCATGGGGCCCAGATTGGCCATGTCCAGATGGAGCAGTGCGCTGACTTCGCCTTCCCGCACCGCCTTCTTATGTCGGTTGGCATACACATACAATTCCCCGTGAGTGTCCTGATTCGTCATCTTCAACGGCAGCTGCACATAAGAATACATATCATTCAGCTGGTTTAAAAAGTTCAGGTTCTGGTTCAGGTTCTGAACAGTTTTTCCTATCATACTGTTCTCCTGTCCCGCACTGCCCAAAGCCTCTGACAGGGCTCCCAACTGTCTGCTCAGTCTGTTGTACACTTCGCCCAGCTTCTCCCTGCTGGTATCCTGGGGACGCAGGGACAACTCCTGCTTCACATACTCCTGTAACTGTTTCTGGAACTCAGGAGATTTTGCCAACTCCTTAAAGGGCAGAGACCGGCCCTCCGACAATGCCTGGGCCACCTGGCGCAGCAGTATGAAGGATCCTTTCGCCTGGGCCGGCTGCTCTGCCTGCTCCCTCCCGGTTATCTCCCGGCCCGGCTGGCCCTCCGAGGCATTCTCCTGCGTCTTTATGCCGTCCTGGAGCGACTGGGCTCCTTCTTTGCCTTCTCCTTTGGGCTGTAGAATCTCCCCGGTCTCCTCCGCAATCACAATCTTTACCTGGCCCTGCTGGGTGTCCTGACTCTCTGCGGGATTTTGCAGGGCATTCGCTTCTGTGTCCTGCGCAGCCGTCTCCCCGGCCTCAGGAGCGCCCTCCTCCCCCAGCAGAAGCGCCTCCAGCAGCCTGCCAATCTCCTGGTCCAAGCCCTGGCCGGCCATATCCTGCAGCAGCTGCGGCAGCTGCGCGCTGAGGTCATTTATGCCGCCCATAAGCTGATGGGTCATATTTTTATAGGAAGCCATCTGCTCCAGGTTCTCCGTATTTACCGGCAGACCCAGCTTGTGCAGATCAATAATATCCATAATCTCCGCATCCGCAAAGGCAGTTACCTCATGGTAGAAATTCTGCAGGGCCTCCCTGTCGATGGGCATACCCTCCCGCATCAACTGTCCCGTCAGCTGCATAGTGGTATCATTTACCGGCAGGGAAGCCATCTCCACAGCCTTCTGGGCATTGGCCTCCATCCCCATATTTTCAAAAAGAGGACTCAGAGACAGGCTGCTTCCGTTATTTTTCACCTGGAATAAAATATTTCTGCCCATGGAAAGGGCCATATTCTGCTCCAGTCTGGCCTGAATTTCCAAGTCGCTTCCCTGAAAGTTCACCAGAAGCTTTAACTCCTCACCGCTCTTTTCCATAATCTGCCCGGAGAGAACCTGCCCTGGAGCCAGCGCACGTATTTCCCTCTGCAGCATGGCTGCGGAGGGCTCTCGGCCTGTCGTCTGGGTGTTCTGGGCATTTTGCGTGTTCTGGGCGTCCCCTGTCTGTTTTCCTGCCTGTAGCAAATCCATTATCCACATAATGTTTCCCCTATACAATACAATTCCGCTGCTATTCTATACGAAGCTATGTATAAAGCTCTTCCGATGGATGGATGTGGGGCCGTTTTTTTTCAGCGCCGCAATATGTTCCTTACTGCCATACCCCTTGTTTCCCGCGAAACCATACTCCGGAAAAATCTGATCATATTCCCGCATCAGTCTGTCCCTGGTAACTTTGGCAATGATGCTGGCGGCCCCAATGGAGATACTCTTGGCATCTCCCTTGATGATAGGCACTTGCCGTATAGACACCTGGGGTATCGTCACCGCATCGTTGAGGAGCAAATCCGGCCGGGGATTCAGCTTACCGACAGCCTCCCTCATGGCCTCGTAGGTAGCCTGCAAAATATTGATCTCGTCAATCCGCTGGGGAGAGGCATATCCTATTCCACAGCAAAGAGCGCATTCCATGATCTTCGTATAAAGTTCTTCTCTCTTTTTTTCGGACAATTGTTTGGAATCATTAATATATAAAAGATCACAATCCTTGGGCAGTATGACCGCTCCTGCCACAACTGGTCCCGCCAGAGGGCCCCTGCCCGCCTCGTCGATGCCGCAGATATAGGAATAACTGCCGTAACTGCGCTCATACTCCCACAGTTTTTCCGTCCGCTGTCTCTCCTTTGCCAAGGACTCCATCCTCTTTCTGGCCGCTTCCACACATTTTTGGACACCGCTTCTGGAATCCCCCTCATACTGTGTTACAAAAGCAGGCAGCTCATTTTCACAAGCTGCCTGCAACTGTGCCTTCACTTCTCCGATACTGATCATACTCCTGCTCCTTTACTGGTGCTTTAATATGCCGAAACTATCGAAGGGCCATATGCGAAGCCATGCCCTGCCGATTATATCGTCACGCTTGATATTCCCCACCTGCGCAACCCGGCTGTCCGTGCTGTTGTTTCGGTTGTCACCCAACACAAAGTATTCGTCCTCTCCCAGCGTAATGGGTTCACTGGCCAGCCCAATGTGATCCGCCTGGATTACCTCTTTGCCATAACTTTCAATGAGAACTTCCCCGTTTATATAAATCTTTCCCTCCTGATCTATCTGCACCGTCTCCCCGGGCAGACCAATGATCCGCTTGATATAATAGGTCCTCTCCGCATATTTAAACGGAAATACAATGATATCAAAGCGTTCCGGGTCATGGAAACGATATGTGATCTTATCCACGATCAAATTATCCTCGTCGTTAAGAGTAGGCTCCATGCTGGCGCCGTTCACCTCTGTCCTCTGCCCCACAAATGCAATTACCAGATAGGTCAGGCACAGTACTATCAGCAGATAAAGCCCTGTGCTCAATATCTCTCTCAATACTTTTTTCATGTCACTCATCCAACCTTTATATGTATTCTCTCTACATGTAATGCCTTTTTGCAGGTCATGTTCCGGTGGGCGCGGGTCTCTCCAACGTGATCCTGCCCAGCCGGCCGCTGCGGTAATCCTCCATCAGCAAAGACGCTGCTTTCTCCAGATCCAGTTCCTGTCCTCTGCCATAACAGCCCCGGCTTTTTGCAATCTCTGTCAGCACGGAGGGAGGTTCCCCCGTCCCGCAGATGTCATAGCGCTGGGACAACGTCTGAGGATACAGCTGCTGCAGACAGCGGATCAAGTCACAGGCCAGTTCGTCCATAATGATCACCTCATCATTCATGGAGCCGATAAATGCCAGCCGCATCCCCACCTGCTGATCTTCAAACTTGGGCCACAGGATGCCGGGGGTATCCAGCAGCTCCAGTCCCTTGCCCAGGCGGATCCACTGTTTTCCCTTGGTCACTCCTGGCTTGTTGCCGGTCCTGGTGCAGGCTTTTCCGGCAAAAGCATTGATAAAAGTGGACTTTCCCACATTGGGGATTCCCACCACCATGGCCCGGACAGGCCGGTTCACGATTCCCCGCCTGCGATCCCGCTCAAACTTCTCTTTACACGCCTCCTGAACCAGACCCTGAATAGATTTTACGCCGCTGCCCGTCTTTGAATTGATCTCCAGCACATGGGCATTCTGGCTCTCAAAAAAACGAATCCACTGCCTGTTATATACCGGGTCCGCCAGATCCGACTTATTCAGCAGCACAATCCGGGACTTTCCTGCCGCCAGCTTATCAATATCAGGATTGCGGCTGCTGAGAGGGATTCTGGCATCCACCAGTTCTATAATCAGATCTATCAGCTTTATATTTTCCTGCATCATCCGGACTGCTTTGGTCATATGCCCCGGATACCATTGATAATTCATATTTCCTTTATCTCCCTTAATGTATCAGCCCTAAACCTTCTTCGCCGCTGCCCAGGTGAAGCCATGCCTCCCCGATAATATCCTGCTCTCTTATGGGGCCAATATTGGCGGATCGGCTGTCCTCGCTGCTGCCCGGATTATCCCCTATACAGAAATACTGCCCCTGCTCCATTGTGAGTTCCACCCCGGCAATTCCTGAATCCAAAATCTTTACATCTATCCATGGACTTTTCGTACCGTTGACGTACAACACACCATTCTGAATCAGTACTTTATCCCCCGGTCCAGCCACCACACGCTTCACATAATAATGCGTGTTCGTATTTCCATTGGGCAGAAACACCACCACGTCGCCTGCCTTCGGGGTTGACAGGATATAGCTGAAACGATTGACATACACTCTCTGCCCGTTATGCAGATCGGGCTCCATTGACGCACCCACTACATTGGTATAGGTACCAAAAAAGTAGGTGAGCACCACTGCGATAAATACAGCCGCCACCATGCCAAACAATACTACAAAAAATTCCCTGACAGCCAGCGGGCTGATCTTTTTCTTCCGCTTGTAAAAGTTCAAACCCTTGTTGTGCGGCACTATCGTTCCTCCCTAAATTAATAATCCCCCCCGTAAACCCGCAGGCTGTGCCTGTGATTTTGTCCAAACAGCTAACCCTATGTTATAGTATAACACATTCTCTTAGAATAGAAAAGGACAACTACAAAAAAGTAATTGTCCCATTCCCGCAGATTATCTTACCAACTCTTTAACCTTGGCCTTCTTACCCACACGATCTCTCAGGTAGTTCAGCTTGGCACGTCTCACCTTACCTCTTCTGACTACTTCGATCTTCTCTACATTGGGAGAATGCAGCGGCCATGTCTTCTCAACGCCGATACCGTTGGAAGTCTTCCTCACGGTAAAGGTCTCACGATTGCTCCCGCCCTGTCTCTTCAGGACTACGCCCTCAAACACCTGGATTCTCTCGCGGTTGCCCTCTTTGATCTTGCCATATACCTTGACGGTATCGCCAACTGCAAAATCATCCACGGCAGCTTTCATCTGTTCTGCTTCAATCTCTCTGATAATATCGCTCATCACGAACCTCCTAAAATATACTTGATGTTCTTAATACATTCCGTAACAGAGGACCATCTCATTTTTGCAACGGTAAGATTTTACCATAGTATCGGGAATTATGCAAGTCCTTTTGCAAAAACTTCGACTGTCCCTTTGACTATCCATCTAAAGCCGGTTACTGACTAAGGTGTGAAAAGTAACATTCCAGCCACCACATAGGTTCACCGCACAGATACAATCCCAGCTTCTTCTGCAGACCCATGGCGGGAATATTTTCTTCGCTGATCTGGCAGAAAGGAATCTCTCCCCGTCTCAGATGCCAATTAACCAGCCAACTCTCCAGCGAGGCAGCCAGACCCCGGCGGCGATATGCCTTATCTACATACAGCATTCCCATGCTGCCGTTTTCATGTATACCGATAAAACCCGTAAGCCGCCTTTCCTCCCCCTGCCCCATATAGATGCCATACATGGCCCCGGCTTGAATGCGCCGCTGCAAGTACGATTTTTCGCATTCTTGATATCTTTCTGCCACATAGTTCAGATCCGCCCCATTTAAAGGTCTGATATCCCGGTATTCCACCCTCAGGGACTCCTTGCGGGTATAACAGGCTTGATAGCAGGTCTTCCTGAGTTTCAAACCGTATTGGGCCAGCAGCAAGTTTTTGGCGGACTCCTGGCACACAGCCAGATACATCTGTTCCTGTTCCGGCAGCCGCTCCGCTTTTAGCTGTACCGGCAGCTGCTCCGCCGCATCCGGGTTTTCCAGATATAATGCGTAATTACACGTGTTTTCTGCGTTTACCAGTATATTTTTCCCTTGGCGGCATACAGTGCGGGCCATGCCCCTTGCAAGCAGTTCCATGAGATGAATATATTTGCGCTTTTGCTTTGCCAGATGCAGTATGATCTCCTGCTGGGCCTGATACCTGGCATACAAATCCGGCCTGCGCTGCCGGGTGCGCTCCAGAGACTGTTCCAGCCGCCATGCCTCGATCTTTTTATGATTGCCGGACAAAAGCACCTCCGGCACCGGCCTGCCATGCCATATCTCAGGTCTGGAATACTGCGGATATTCCAGCAGATGATTATGGAAGGATTCTGTCTCCGCAGACTCCCCATTATGCAGCACCCCGGGCACCAGCCTGGCGACGGCGTCAATCATCACCATGGCGGGCAGTTCCCCTCCGGTCAACACATAATCTCCCAGAGAAACATAGTCGGTGACAATCTCCTCCAGCACCCGCTCATCAATGCCCTCATAATGTCCGCAGAGAAAAACCAGTTCCTCCTCCTGCGCCAGTTCACGGGCCATCTCCTGTGTGAAAGTCCTGCCCTGGGGAGTAACATAAATTGTGCGGATTCGCCTTCCGGCCGGACAAGCCGGCAGCACAAATCCGTCCATGTCAGAGCCTTCCCCCTGGGGCTCCAAACTCCCTGCCGCCACAGATAGATAGGCATCATATACCGGCTGGGCCTGCATCAGCATTCCTGCCCCGCCGCCATATGGGTAATCATCTACTTTGCCGTGCTTGTCCCGGGTGTACTCACGGATATTCACCATATGAAAAGACAACTGTCCCTTCTCCGCCGCTCTACCCAGAATGCTATGATGCAGTCCCTGCTCCACCATCTCCGGAAACAGCGTCAACACATGGAATTTCATCGTAACTCCTATCTGCCCGACTCAGCGGACGCGTAACTCAAAATAAAGAATACCGCATTTCAGGCATTCAAGTCTTCTCACAAAAGGCCCTCCAGCACATGCACCTTCATCCTGCGTCCCTGCACATCCACATCCAAAACGCACTGCTTGATGGCGGGCAGCAGCAGTTCTCTCCCGTCCGTCATACGGATTGTGTACACATCATTGGCCCCGGTGGCTATTACATCCTCCAGAACACCGATGAGTTGATCGGCTTCGTCATATACCTCCACACCGATCAGATCTGCTATAAAGTACTCGTCTCTGTCCAGCTTCACCGCATTGCTCCTGGTCACATACAGCCCCGCCTGGCGGTATTTCGCCACATCATCCAAGGTGTCGATTCCCTTAAATTTCAGAATTACCATCTGCTTAAAAAACTTTACCCCTTCTATCTCCAGGGTAATTTTCTCTCTGCCCGTGTCCAGAATGACTTCCTTCAGCTTTTTAAAACGATTTACATCGTCGGTGGTAGGAAAAACCTTTACTTCTCCCCTCACTCCGTGGACAGTGGTGATTACACCCACCTGCAAAACCTCTTCCATGTATATTCCTTTCTTATTTGTAATTCCTAGGCGATTGCGAAACTCCCTTTCTGGTAAGAGTGGATGGGCAATGCCTATTGTAGTTCCGCATATTCCCTACAAGCACACTGTCCGGGTGTTCCCTATCCAAAAATATGCTGTTTCGTAGCCGTATACAAACATGGCGAAACATACAAAAATGCATGCTCCGCCAGTTTATTGCTGCCTGTCGGCAGCTAATGTACCCATAAGCCGGTTCCCTATACGATCTCAACATCCACAATCTTGTTTTCCTTGGAAGATGCCGCCTTTACAACGGACCGTATCGCCTTGGCAATCCTGCCCTGCTTCCCGATCACCTTGCCCATATCGGATGCCGCCACGTGAAGCTCAACCACGATATTTCTGCCCTCTGTCTTCTCTGTCACAACAACCTCGTCCGGATGGTCCACCAGGGCTTTTGCAATCACTTCAACCAATTCTTTCATACTTCCTCTTTCCTGCATAACACGGACTGGGCCCGCGTTATTGCGTGAATAAGTTCTTCTCTGCATATCGCAGGCCATGTCTAAGCCAAACTCTAAAATACCGCACCAATGTACTTGGTCTGCAGCAGCATAAAGCCTTGATTATTTCTCAATGCCTGCGGCCTTGAAAAGCTTGCCTACTACTTCCGTGGGCTGGGCGCCGTTTGCCAGCCACTTCTTGGCCAACTCCTCATTGATCTTGAAAGTGCTGGGATCGGTGGAGGGATCATAAGTGCCGATCTCCTCGATAAATCTGCCGTCTCTGGGAGAACGGGAATCTGCAACAATGATTCTATAAAAAGGTGCCTTCTTCTGTCCCATTCTTCTCAATCTGATCTTAACTGCCATTTTTCTTTACCTCCGTAATATGCTTTATTTTATATATGATAAGTACTTAAAAGTACAAATCCGCTCCTGCGCTCCCTAGAAAGGGAATCTGCCGCCTCCCATGCCCGGGAAACCGCCCATCATGCCGCGGCGCTTACCGCCACCGCCGAACTGCTTCATCATCTTCTGGCTCTGCTCAAACTGCTTGATAAAGCGGTTCACCTCGCTGATATCCACACCTGCGCCCTTGGCAATGCGGTGTTTTCTCTTGGGATTCAAAAGCTTGGGGTTGCGCCTCTCCTGGGGTGTCATGGACAGCACGATGGCCTCTATGTGCGCCAGCTGCTTTTCATCTACCAGTGACTCCAGGTCTCCGCCCTTGATTCCCATGCCGGGCAGCATACTCAAAATGCTGCCAATACCGCCCAGCTTCCGCATCTGCTTCATGCTCTCCAGGTAATCCTCAAAATCGAACTTCCCCTTCTTCATACGGCCCGCCATCTCACGGCCCTTATCCTCGTCCAGATCCAGATTGGCGGAAGCCTTTTCAATCAGGGATAACACATCTCCCATGCCCAGTATCCGGCTGGCCATACGGTCCGGGTAAAACTGCTCCATGTCGGAAAGCTTTTCACCCATGCCCACATATAAAATAGGCTTGCCGGTCACCGCCTTGATGGACAATGCCGCACCGCCTCTGGTGTCGCCGTCCATCTTGGTAAGAACCACGCCGTCAATGCCAACTTTTTCGTCAAACTCCTTGGCTACATTCACGGCGTCCTGGCCAGTCATGGCATCCACCACCAGCAAAGTCTGATGCACCGCCACCTGTTCCTTAATCTCCTGCAGTTCCTGCATCATCTCCTCGTCCACATGGAGACGGCCCGCCGTATCCAGAATCACTACATTGTGCCCGTTTTTCCCGGCGTAGGCGATGGCCTCCCTGGCAATCTCCACCGGTTTGTGGTCACTGCCCATAGAGAATACATCCACCTCCTGCTTCCGACCATTGATCTGCAGCTGTTCGATAGCCGCAGGCCGATAGATATCGCAGGCCACCAGCAGAGATTTCTTACCTTTTAATTTCAGCTTGCCGGCAATCTTGGCCGTGGCCGTGGTCTTACCGGCGCCTTGCAGGCCCGCCATCATAATGACGGTTATGGATTTTCCCGGCTGCATGGCAATCTCCGTGGTTTCACTGCCCATCAGGGAGATCATCTCTTCATTGACGATCTTGATCACCATCTGGCCGGGATTCAAGCCGTTCATCACATCCTGGCCGATGGCTCTCTCCTCCACCGCCTTGATAAACTGCTTTACCACCTTGAAGTTTACATCTGCTTCCAGCAGGGCCATCTTTACTTCTTTCAGGGCGCTGCGAACATCCTCCTCGGTGAGACGCCCCTTGCTCCGCAGATTCTTAAACACATTTTGAAGTTTATCCGTCAGACTTTCAAATGCCATTCTATGCCTTCCTTACAATTCCTGCCGCAGTTCCTCCGCCACTTTACAGATCTCCTGCAGCCTCTCCGCACACTGTTCCGTTACCGGAGTTTTCGCCAGGCTGATGATTTTCTCCACCTTGTCCCGGGCGTTCACAAATTTCTCAACCAGCCGAAGCTTGGCCTCATACTCCTGCAGGCTCCTGTCACAGCGCCGGATCAAATCATGCACACCTTGTCTGCTGATGCCTCTGTCCTGAGCGATTTCCCCCAGGGACAGGTCATTGCACACTGCGTCCTCATAGATGCTGCGCTGATGCTCTGTCAGCAATTCCCCATAGAAATCATACAAAAGCGCCTGCTGATATATTTTCTCCATGCGTTCTGCCTCCGGCTTATGTTCTGCGGGCCCGAAGCCCACATGTGACATCATACAACACCCCGCCTGTACTGTCAAGTATTTTTTCTTGTCAAACTGATGTTCGTGTTTGTCCGTCTTGTGTTGTCCTATTGTAAAATCAATGTTTTGTCCGCTTTGTTGGTTTTGTCTTTTGCTGTCTGTTTTCGTGTTATTACAGCAGTTTTGCAACATGAATTGCAACAGATTTAGGATATTTTTATTGTCTGCGCAACCGCTTCCTGTTCCTTCTTTTTGTCCTCTGTAAGATGGGTGTAAGTGTCCATTGTAACCGCTGTAGACGCATGGCCTAGTATCTGGCTCACAATCTTCACATCAGCACCGGCAGAATAGGCAAGGCTTGTGTATGTATGCCGAACCATATGCGGGCAGAAATTCTCAATCTTTTCCGTATGGTTTTCTTCCGCTTCCTTATTATGAGATTCTACAATTCTTTCTATCAATTCCCGGAATCCCGGCTCATTCCATACATTCCCTGCCGTATTTAAAAACAGAAAGCCCGATACATGCCCACGGACATTCCCGGAATCATCCACGTAAGGCAGTTTTGCAGCAGCGGGGAGACTCCGCATTTTCAGCTCCAGAAGCGTTTTTCGCACTACGCTGTTCATTGTAACGGTGCGGATTGATGTTTTGCTTTTGGGAGAAGCTACCGCCATAGTAAAGCCGTAATCTGCTTTTCTATATCGGTTTACTGTCTTATTGATATTGATTGTATCGTTTTTAAAATCCACGTCATCCCATGTTAAAGCTGCCATTTCTCCGATTCTCATGCCAAAATTGAACAGAACGACAAACGCCGGATAGCTGAATGAATACCTCTCGCTATTCTTTACGTAGCCCATAAACAAATCAATCTGCCACTGTTCAATGGCCGTCCTCTTCTTGCTCTCTGTCTGAGGAACTTGCAGATTCTTTGCTGGATTCTTGATAATGATATCGTCATCCAAGGCACATTCAAACACAATATTCAGACAGCTTTTCAGGTTAGACATGGTAGAATGCTTTTTCCCATCCTGAACCATTTGGTTGATGATTTTCTGGCAATCTGCCTTTGTAATTTTCGTAATCTGCGTTTTCCCGATTGTGTCCTTGATGTAAGTATTGTAGTATGCTTTGTAATTCGTGCAAGTCGTGGCCTTTCTGCCGCTCTTTGCAAAAGTTTCCATCCAATAGTCAAAATAAGCATTCAATGTCATTTTAGCCTTACTGGAGTTTATTTTACTGCCCTTATCAATTCTGCACAAGACTTCATTCTTCTTTTTTCTTAAATCACTTAATGTATGTGCGGTAATGGAAATTCTCTCGCCATCAACCATCTTTTGGAACATGTAGCGATTATTTTTTGAATCATAACGCTCCCCTGTTTCCAGTTTTCGCCCTTTATTATCTTTTCTTGTTTCTGCCATAAAACACAACCTCCTATCTGGCTAAAATATATTTAGGGGAACAACACTTTTGCATTGCTCCCCCACTGCTTATCCCCTTACCCTCACTTTCAGGCCGGACAATTCCGCATCAGGATAGCCCACAATATAATATTCGCCGTCCCGGCTCTCCACCCTGGAAGTAGTCCATACCCCGGTTTCCTCCCATTTCTCGGTATCATAGCAATATACTGTCTCTCTCCGCAGAAACTCAATACCGCTCCCGCTTGTGTAGTAATGCCCTCTATCCGTCTCATATCTGCCCTGGCTGTTCATGTGAAGCTTGCTTACCTCCCGGACGGGGCTGTTAAGATAGGCAATGTCCCGCTGTACCTCTTCCAGTTTGCAAAGGATATTGCGGTATTCCTCTAGCTGCTGTCTCTGGTCTGCAGTCCTTATCTGCTTGAAATCGTCAAGCCCGGATAAATCATCAAAGTCACAGTAGCCGGATACAGACAATGCCGCCCCGATCTGTCTTTGCAGCTTTGCCATTTCGCCAGATAATGCCCTTAAATCTGCCATGCGCTATACCTCACTTTCTTTCACATACTCCAATAGGGAAACATAAACCCGATACAGAAATTTCCGATTGTCGATTTTGTCCAGAAGTTCGATTATCAGCTTCTTGTAATTCATTCCGCACCGCCTTTCCCGGCCACCATGCCCCGGATGAAGCTGTAGATGCTCTTAAGGGCTTCGCCGTCCAGTGCGTCCAGGAGTTCCATGATAAGGTTGCGATACATTTCTTTCATTTCTTACCCTCCATATCCCGGAGGTATCCCCTCACGGCTCCGTAGATGAATTCTATGGTATACTGCCCGTTCTTGGTTCTGCCGTCCATCTGCCGCACGGCCTTGATGATTTCCTTTTTCATGGTATCGCCGTATTTCTTTTTCATGCCGCACCGCCTTTCTGTAGTCTTCCTAAATCGGCATACACCCTACGGATTATTTCTGCATTGTCAAAGTGCTGTGCCGTCTCCGGGCAGATAAGTGCGGCTATGGGTCTGCCTACTCCGGCAGCAATCAGGGAGAGCGTGGAAAGCCGAATGTCCTTTTTCTGGTTCAGAATCCCGGAAAGTTCGTTCCGGCTGATTCCCATAAAGTCCGCTGCCATGGAGTTGCTCCATCCATTCCGGGCAATGATTTTAAAAAGCTGGTCTGCAAGTGTCTTCCTGATTGCAAATTCATCCATTCTGTTTGCCCTCCCTCGCTTCTTCCACTTCCAGTGCGTCCCATTCCTCGTCTGTCAAGGGCTTCTCAAACTCATATGTGCCGTTGCCATAGAGATAGCCCAATGCGAAAGCGTACCCTATGGCTCTTGTCTTGCCCATGGGGGCATTCTCCGCAAGGTTAAGCAGCTGTAGCCACTCCCCTAAATCCCAAATGCGGTCACATTTATAGCTTGCGATTCTCTCGCTTAAGCCGTCCTCTATCCTCGCCAGTGTTTCATCAAGTTCCCTTGCTTCTTTATTGGTCAGGATGAATCTTTTGCGGATTTCATTGAGCCGGTGCAGCTTCTTTTTAATGTTTTCAAGGTTCATAAAATTTTTACCAAATCCTTTCCTTTTGCAGCCGGATATGGTATAATACTTTTATCCGGCTTTTACGTTTTCTACCGGGTTACTTGCCCTCTGGGACGGCCATCCCTTAAGAGGGCTTTTTTATTTTCTGCTGTCTGCATCCTCCTTTCTCTTGTCCTCATACCATTTGATACTGCCGCCACCGAACCGTACTTCCGGCTGATATATGACGGACTTTCCAATATTGGCCACAATCCCATTGCATTTCTGGACTGCGAACCTGATTTCGCGCCTTACCATAACACCACCTTTCCTTTGTTGCCCACAATTACTTGCAGAATTGCCAATAGTTGCACACTTTTGTATCCGGGTTTTCAGATAACCCATGTTAGAATGTTGGTAATCCTGAGAACAGGGATTGAAAATATTCCTTTTTAGTCTTCAATAATCACGATGTTTCTTGCTTCAAGCCCCAGTGCCTTGCAGATTGCCGGGACTACCTTTGCCTTGCCAATCCGGTTCCCGTTTAGCGCATTAGATACCGCCTGCTGACTTACCCCGCCCTGCCTGGCTATCTCCGTGGCCGTGATTCCACGCTCTGCCATTGCAAGGTAGATTTTCTTTGTGTCTAATCTCATTTTCATTGTGCTACCTCCGTTTCTTTTCTTTTAATCAATCAAAAGATTGATTGTCTTTATTATACCAATCTTTTGATTGTTGTCAATACTAAATTTAATCTTTTGATTTATTTTTTCTAAGATTTTTGATATAATTATGGTTGATGGAGGTGAACCGATATGAACATTGGCGACAATATACGCAAGGTACGCAAACAAAAAAATATGACATTACAGCAACTAGCGTATATTTTGGGATGTTCTCAACAAAACATCTCTCAATATGAAAATGGAAAAAGGGTTCCCAAAATAGATACGCTCAAAAAAATAGCCACTGCACTAGATGTGAACGTCAATGATTTATTGCCGAACCCCCTGGAAGACTCGCCCATATACCGCGCATTTAAAAAGAGCGATTCTTTAGATAACGATTTAGCCCATGATTATATAAACAGAAAACTGACAGAGGATATCGACTGGAAACCAATAGATATAGAGATGATAAAAATATTCAAAACCCTAAATGAGACGGGGCAAATAAAAGCCATTGAGCGTGTAGAAGAACTAACCGAAATCCCACGCTACACCCAAAACGAAAAGAACGCTCCCGAAAATAAGGAATAGGGCGAAAAACTTCTTGCGTCCCACCCTAGAATGTGCTATATTAGACATAGGGAAAAGCCATAGAAGCGGCTCTACCCTCACATGAACTTAACTCCCCAGCCAGAAGCCGGGTTGCCGTCACTAGTGCAAGTAGTGGCGGCTATTTCTTTTTTCCCCGAAAGACTGTATAGCACAATCCAATCAAGGCAACAATGAATATTCCAATCTGAATCAAGTCAGAGTATGTAACATACATTGAATCACCCTCCTTTCTTTCGTCTGGAGGGCTACTTGAACCCTCCGAAACATAAGAGGGTAAGAGCCGCCTTTGGCTCTATGACTTTCCCATGGTGACAATATAGCACAAATTCCGACTTCTGGCAAGGGATTTACCACAAATCAAACATTCCACCGATACAGGCTATAAGTACCAATATCAATGCAACTAAACATAATACAAGACAGAAAATCGCCAAACCTATACAAATTGTTTTGCACATACCCTTGTACCCTCGCTTTCTGCCCATTCTGGACGTTTTCAGCCGCCACCCCATAAAATAAATACCCCTATGGGAATTTATGCCCTAAATGAGGCTTGCACACGTTTGTATGCACTATTGGCGATTCATGCACATTATCATGTGCAACACGCTCCCGGAATGTGCTATACTGTACTTGTCCGCATGGCAGACGGACACAATCGACTTCTGGCGGGGAGGGTTTTCCGCAAATTTCCCTCCCCACAAAAAATCTAACCATCACTTCTATTCATGAATCCCCTTAATGTTCTCTGGCTCATAAATGCCCTTTCTTGCCAAAAAGTACCGCCCTATCCCCTTATTTTCCGTTTTGCCCCTCTACCCCTATAATTTATACCCTCGCGCCATTTCAAGCCCGATTTACCCCATTTCGCGCTGATTATAACCGTCATTTCCAGATACTCCGGCGCATAGTCTCCGCTCTCTGCTCCCTCTGTTCCTCTGTAAGTTGCTGTGTGGGGTTTATCTTTATCCATGCTACCGGGATATGGGCGCACAAGCTGCCGTCCTGGTTCTCTGCCACTATCTGGCATTCTTCGGGACGTTCTGCCGCCAGTCTGCGGATTCTGGTTTTATACCTCCCCTGTGAGAAAGTGACCGTTGCCCTCTCCTGATTCTCCAAAAACTCAATCACGTTTTCCATGCATCTGTCCATATCCAAATGTCCTCCTTACTCGCCCTCAATGGCGAATCCCTCTTTCCTCGATCTCCGCTAAAATCTGCCTATAGCGTTCCTCTATTTCCAGTTCCCTTGTAGCAACACGCTCCACAATGGAAACAAAGTCATGCTGCCTATAGTTTGACATGCCGCCCCGGTATAGCATGGTTTCGGCAACCTCAAACTTTTCCAGTAGTTCCCGCCGCGCCTTGCCAGACTTAAGCTTCCGCAAGCCTTTTTCTTTTATCTCCCTTATCCGGCCTAAAGTTACCCCCTGTTCCCTGGCAACTGCCGCCATGGTCTTGCCGTGTAAGAATATTTCCTTGATTATGTCGCTCTCTCTTATGGTCGTGTAACGCTCCACAATGCCCCACAGTTCGCTTTTAGAGTGTTCGTCAATTTATCAATGGATTCATTTTCCGGGTCAGAATCGCCTTGTAGCGTGTTCGAAAGTGTCAGGCTTCCATCTTCTGCTATCGGAGTGTCCAGGCTGTCCACCCCTCGCGCATAAGCTTTCAATTGTAGAACTCGTTTTTCAGGTATGCCAGTAAAGGATGCAATCTCCGCAAGGCATGGTTCCCGCCCATACTCCCGCCTTATCTGGTCGGCGGCTCTGCTACAGCGCGTCAGCCCTTGCCGGATATGGGACGGAAGCCGGACGGTAGAACCGCACAATTCAAGGTATTTCCGCACTGCTGCCAGAATCCAATATTGCGCATATGTCATAAACTGTACTTCTTTTGATGATTCATAGCGTCGAACCGCCGTCCATAGCCCGAAAAAGGCTTCTTGCAATAAATCTTCTATTGGTTCATAGGCAACATAGGGCTTTAGCAGTTTTTTTATTAACGGCAGATTTCTCTCATACAGCAACCGCATATCCGTTACAGAATAATCGTTCTGGATTCTCGCAACCAATGTTTCGTTATCAACCATATTGCATTGCACCCACTTTCTGATATAATTGGAGTAGATGCAATGCGGTAAAGGGAAGTGTCACACCTAAAGAATACTTCCCTTTTTCTATTTTACCGAATAAAAGCTATTCCGTTTCGCCGCCGTCCGGATCCTGAACCGGCTCCCCGCTCAATATTTCTGCCAGGGCAAAATTCTGCTTTTTTTCTTTTTTGAACATTTCGCCGAAAAATTCGTTATCCGAATATTCTGTTGCTATATTCTCTATTGCCGCCCTGTCCTTTACTTTTCGGATATTCTGCAATGCTTTTTCTGCCAACCGATACTCTGCCGCCTTGCCGTTCTTGAATTCCGCGATTTCATTCATATGCCCCGAAAACTCTGCTGCCATTTCGGAAATATTTCTATCCTCTGCCAGGCGGCAAAGAATCAGGTTCTTCACATCACCCTTTGCATTCCGCAGGACATTGGAAATTGCAATACCCTTTTGGATGTCTGTGTGTTGTGTCATTATTGTGAAGTATGCTTTGTCGGCTTTCTGGGTGTCGCTTAAGCGTCCAATCTTGCCGCCGTACATCTGTTTTGCCCTCTCGCAGATTTCATCAGACAGATAAAGATAATTCACCTTTGGTCTTTCTGTAGGGTCGTTTGTTCCGTAATGCTTGAAAATGCTGTTTAACTGGTCTGTTAATTGGTCAAGAATCGACATTTTGGTGTCATACGTGCTTTCTATGCCGATTTCAGTTGAATCTATCCCATTTTTTTCTGCAATGTCCGCAAGCATCCGGCTTGCCCAGTAATCGCCTTTTGCCCCGATTTTAGCCGCAAAGGCTTTCAGTTCAAGCGTGGTCATGGGTACGTCTGCTATCGCCCGGACTTTCGCAAGAAGAGGTTCGTTGACAGTCTGCACACGGAAAAGTTCCTGCTGGCGCAATTCCTCAACGTCTTGCAGTGCCCTATCAACCGCACTGACTTTCAGTTTGGTCAAGGAAGAATCACAAGCTTCATTTATCTGCCGCTCCCTCTCTATTGCCAGTTTTGAGCCGGGCTGATAGTTTTCCTTTACCTCCCGCAGCTCCCGCTCTCTCGTTGCCTTGATTGCGTCATACTGTTCTTTGTAGTTCTGTGCTTCATACTTCAAGACCTCTGTTACAATCGCGATATTTGTTGTCATAGTCCTTTTACCTCTCTTTCTTTTCTGTGAATAGACCTAAGTTCCGGGCAATTGCTTCATGCCGCTTTTTCCTGTCCTGTATGCTCATTATCTCCCGGCGCATTTCCTCCCGGCTCTTTTCGTTCTGTGCTGTGTTCCGTCTCTCTTCCAAAACTTTTACCTCTTCTTTCTGCCAATAGGCTTTTTATTTAAAATTTTATTCTGTCGCTTTCTGGCTTTCCTCCTGTTTGATTTCCCTGACATTTTCATAGCAATCCCTTAGTTCGCTGTCTTTCGTGGCGGCAATCCGTTCTTCCATACTCTTTCTGAAATGTCTGTTATCATAATTGTCATAGATGGTTCCCGCATACTCCTGGCGGGACTTTGCAGCTTTTACTTTCTCCATTGCCGCCGCTGCTGCTTTAATGTCGCGGGAATTCTCTATCCGGAATCTATTGATAACTTCATTCGCCCCGATAAGGTTCATTGTGGGGTCTGATAATGCCGGATGCTTATTTTCTGCCAGTAAAGACAGAATCTCATACTGCATATCCGGCTTGCTTGTCCGCAGCATATTGGCAAGCGCACAGCTACGTTCCAGAGAATCCCCTTTGTTTAGGGCATTTGCAACTAACCTTTTTGCTGTCTCTTTGTCACTCATGCGGACATTGCTGTAACCATTGGTGTATCTCTTCTCCAGTTTGAAAATATATCCCTCGCTACTTGTGACAAGAAAATTTTTATCCTCGCCATTGTAATTATTCAGGCAATCCCTTGTGCTTGCCGCCAGTTCGTTCAGCACTTCCAGTTTTGCAGTAAGTGACGGCTGTACCCCGGTTTCAAAAATGCCGTTCTTTTCGGCTATCTTCTCAAAGAGTCTATCCACCCAATATGACTTGCCGCCATGCACTTCAACCAGTGCCTGGTACTCATCAACCGATACCGGGGAATCTTTAAGGCAGTCAAGGACGCTCATTAGTCTTGTTGTTTCGGCAGAAATTACAGTTGCGTGTGCCCTCTCACATGTAATAGCATCTTCCAAAGCGTCCTCAAACGCTTTCAGGGCTTCACCTCTGGCGGCTTCAACCTCTGCTTTATATGTTGGAGTAATTTTGTCTCGCTCTGCAATGAATACCGGGGAGCCGGGGACATAGTTTTTATTCAAGTCCTCGAAACTCTTTTTCCTTTTGGCCGTTGCTCTGTCAAATTTGCTTTTGTAGCTGTCCATGCACACTTTTGCAACACTGAATACGTCATACTCTTTTTTCATGTTTACCTCTTCTTTCCAGCTCCTCGCCTATCAATAAATTTCTGCTCCATCCTCCGGCACGAACTCCGGCAGTGTTATGCCCTGGTATACCGCCTTGTACTTTGGCCATCATTGGGGATGAATTGCACATCTATATACAATCCCGGTTCGCAAAATCCTGAATCCGGCACAGATAACAAAACACAAGTGTTCTTTTTCAGGGGATGCTTTACCGCCGCTCTCCCATCTTCTTTTATCTCAAGAATCCTTAGTGCGAAAATGCCGCTTTTGTGCCTTGCGGCCAGGCTGTTCAGTTTCTCCATGATTACCTCTTTCTGGCAAAATGCCTTTTTTATTATTTTTGTGATTTCAGGGAGGGGCTTTTTTCTTACGCCGGGAATTTACTGTACTAAAAGAGCCAAATATGCGTTCTACATATAACCCCTGCCCCATACCCTATTTCAACATTGCAGTACCGGAATGTCGCTGTGAAATATGTGCACAATAATTATCAATTTCATGTAATCAAGATATTTCACTTGACACCCCCTATTCCATAAAGCCTTTAAATACGCCATTTCTTCCGATATATCATCTACACTGTTGCAATTACTGTTGCAATACCATCAATCTAATCCGTTTGGGAAACAATAAACGCTGCCCTATGGGGCTTTATATGTCTCCATGGCTGTCCTACTGACTAATCCGGCACTTCGGGCAGTTCTGGAAGCTGTGGCGGCTCCCCAGATGCAATCCCGTATCTGGCGGCGATTTCCTCCGGGGTTCTGGTAGCGATTACATTGTGCTGTGCCGTGTTGCTTGCATCCTCCAGGCTGATTGTGTCCTTGTACGAACACCAGTTCTTTAGCAAAAATATCCCTACTGGCGGGCTTACTTGCCCGGATAGCGTCACTTGCTCCAGAAAGCTGTCAATAAAGGATTTCGCCATTCCTATTATCTCTTGCCGCTCCCGGTCGCAGTCCTCGCCGTTTGACCATCTGAATAATGTGGTTCTGCTGATATGCAGTGCCGTGCATAATGCCTGGACTCCCGGCCTGACATTGGATTCCTCACAGAACCCGAAAAACATATCAATCCTTTCCTTTAATTCGCTGTTGGTTTCCGGCTTGCCCATGTCGTATAGTTCCCGCAAACTGTGAATAATCGCTTTCACCTTTGCCGGATTCATTTCAGTTAGTTGCCCTTGTGGTGATTTTCCCGCCATAAATTGTTACCTCTCTTCCTTGAAAAATTTCGCCTTTTATTGATGTTACCTAATGCGCACAACTTAGTTTTTTCACCCTCCCGCTGCCGCCTTGTCCTCCCATGTCCTGAATCTCCGGTAATACCTGTGAATCTTCCGATGGCACGCAGCGCACAATGAAACTAAATCTTCCATAGGCTCATGCCCCAGGTTCCCATAATGGATATGATGCACTTGCAGAATCGGCTTGCCCTTTCTGGTTATGCCGTCCTTGCGCCCACACATCACGCAATGCCTATCATCAAGCCGCAAGCGTTCCTCCCGCTTATTCGCCCATCCCTCGGACTTCATGTAACTGTCATATTCTCTACTGTGGCTCTGCACTCTTCCGCTCCTCCTTTGACCTTTGTTCCAATTCGCCAATGCTTGCCATTAAAAGCCCCCTGATAAGCTTGCAATTTCCATATGTCTTTGCTATCTGGCCGGATTCCTCCACTAGCTGCTCCCACCTGGCATTGTCCGTCTGCCGTATGTCCGAATACTTTCGGAAAAACTTCCATGCCGCCGTAAACAAACCATAAACACGTCTTAATTCATCCTCGCTCACTGCCCCGCTCCTTTCCCACCAGTCCAGTACCGTCAGTTTCGTCACTTTTTTGGCGCAACTCTTTATACACGTATATATAGGCTATATTTTCATGTTTCACTAATTTCTCTGTGAAAAGTTGACGGTCTTGACGGTAAAGCTATAAAAGCCTTGATTTCACTGCATTTTCTGCTGTCACTTTCTGAAATAAAGTTGACGCTCCATTGACGGTATTTCCATAAAAACTGGCGATAGCCCCTATCATGAAAATGGAAGTTCTGCCAACATATCCTCTGTCACTGCCATGAATCCGTTATTGCCGTCAGTTTTTACCGTCACATTTGCGCAAGATTCTCTTACGGAAATGCCGGAAAAGTATCTTTCGGACTTGCCCCGAACTTCAGGAAAGTTCTTTGTGCGTAATGCCTTGAAAAAACCGTTTCTTGACAATGACTGCCTTTCCTCGTTTTCGCAGTATTTTTCAAAACTCCTAAAGGCTTCTCCCCTCTCCATTTTCATATCTGTCCTGACTGTACAGCAATCATCAATCCACGCTTGCACCACATCAGAATCCCGCCGCATCTGTACCACTGCCTGTTTGCTGTTCTCGGAAATCGTGATTATGCCCCTCTGGTACATTTCATGCAAGGCCTGAATTGATATCTTGATGAAATAGGGCAGTTCCGGCATTAACTTATCTGCAAGCCCCGGGTCTGGCTTCTCTGGCTGCTTGTCCATCTTAAGTATCAGTAACCGCCGATAAAATCCGTTTGTCCGCTCTGTGGTTATCACTGGAAGCATATTGGTGGAAAAAAGCAGCTTACTGTAATTCTTGAACATGAATCCATCCTTGCCCTTATACTCTGCCATTATGGAATCCTCGCCCAACAACTTCTTCACGG